>OIWU01000104.1_pt1 | contig 115452 bp, 97 predicted proteins | sample 1587711 | NCBI WGS metagenome assembly OIWU01 (sample SAMEA3888909, study PRJEB22519) | human gut metagenome | biome: human gut; feature: human-associated habitat; material: faeces | place: Denmark | collected 2010 | reverse complement strand
AGGTTAGAATGAGAAAAACTCATTTTAACTTGTACTAAATCTTGACATAGGACCAGCTGCTTATGCAAGAGAGGATGAGAGTACATGTCCTCTTCCTATGGATAAAGTTGATTTAATAAGAAGCCAGGTAGGGATAGATTGGTCTAAAGAGATAGTGGAAGGTGCTACATTTGAAGATTTAGATCCGGAAGCTGTTTCTTATGCGAGAAAACTTTTTATAAGAAAGCAGAATGCATCTAAAAAGTCAACAGATATGCTGTTAAAGATGAGTGATATTGAGATGTTGAATAAGGCAGGAATTCTGATTAAGGGAAAGATAACTAATACTGCTTTGATTTTATTGGGCAAGGAAGAATCGTCATACCTTTTTGATGGATTTATACCTAGAATCACATGGACTTTATACAATGGAAATGGAACAGTGAAAGCATATGAGCATTTTGATATGCCATTACTACTAGCTGTTGATAAGGTTTATTCGAAGATTCGAAACGAAAAGTATAGATATATTGCTGGACAGCAAACATTGTTTCCGGATGAAACTTATCAATATGAAGCGGATGTTGTAAAAGAGGTTTTGAACAATTGTATTGCTCATTCCAATTATCAGTTACGTGGAAAAATTAATTTAGAAGAATTTGAAGATCGACTAGTTTTTATTAATGAAGGAAATTTTATTCCAGAAACTGTAGAAAAAACTTTGGAAGAGGGTTATAAACCGCCATATTATAGAAATACTTTTTTGTGCAAGGCGATGGTAAACTTATATATGATTGATACAAATTCCATGGGAATTCCTATGATGTATCAGATTCAAAAAGAAAAATGTTTTCCATTACCAACCTATGACTTGAGTGATCCTAACCGGGTGAAAGTTTCACTTTATGGAAAGATATTAGATAAAAATTATACTCAACTGTTACATGCAAACGCCGACTTGGATTTATCGACTGTGTTTTTGCTTGATAAAGTACAGAAGAAAGAAGTTATTTCAAAAGAAAGTTTTGCACAGTTAAAGAAACAAAAATTGGTAGAAGGAAGATATCCTAATATTTATGTTTCGTATAAGGTTGCTAATATTGTAGGACAACAGACGGAGTATGTTAGAAACAAAGGATTAAAAAATGATGTGTGCAAACAATTAATAATTAATGCATTAGATACAATGGGGAGATCTAGTGCTGGTGAGCTGAAGGAGGTTCTGTCAGGATCATTGTCGGCAGTTTTGAGCGATAAGCAACAGTCCAAGAAAGTATCTAATATTCTTCAGGCTATGAAGCGAGAAGGTATTGCGGATGTTGACGGCGTTGGACATGCTGCAAGATGGTATTTGAAAAAATAAATGTTTGAACTAATTTAGCTAAAGAAAAACGCTTTAGTCTAAGTGCTTAACGAAGAATGCCGAAAAATAAGGACTTTTCTAAGGACTAATAAATGTAATTAGCTCAAAATTAGTCTAAGATAGTTCAAAATTAGTCCAAGATGGAATATTTAGTTTCCATTGCTGGACAAATTGCAGAAAGTGGAGAAGAAATTATAAAGAGAACAGTTTACACTATCTGGCAATATATATTTTCTAAAAATTTAATATTTTTGAATTTTTGAGTGGTAAACGGTTTTAGTACATACATGATAGAAACCCCTCAGGCAGAGAGGGGCTTTATATGAATCGTAATATGATGCCATAGCAGCGTCATTGCTATCTGCATCTGACCCTTGCCCTTGCATCATATGGTTGTTATTTATTTTTCGAAACAAATACAATCTTATCCTGCGACCAGAAATTCGTTTCAAATTCCAATGTGATCTTTTTGGAGTTCTTGGGAATTTCGTAGTAAACAGCGCCGGTCGCCTTATTGCCCGGGGAGATTGTGGCGTCAATTTCATCGTCCGCAACGGCGTATGCAGCATCGGCAGCATATCCATCGGCGTAGCAGTTCCACGATGTCATGCTGGAGATGGTCTGATCGGTGTCCCCCTTGTTTTCAAATTCAAACTCCATGCGGTAATAGATGTGTCCCTTTTTCGGCTGCATGAATTGATTCTTGCATTTGTACTTTTTTGCCGAAATAAAGGTGATCTTTAAATCCGGTGTCTCGACGATATCGCCGACGTGAAATTTGTTTTTCTTTTTGGATTTTTTGCTGCTTGTGCCGGTTGATTTGGTTGTGCCGGAGGAAGAAACTTCTCCGGTTTTCTTTGGTTCGTCCGAGTCGTTTCCGCCGGCGAGACTGCCGATGACAACGATTGCGATCAGAACGATAACGACCCATTTCCATTTTCCTTTCATTGTATGTACCTCCTTATTTTGAGCTTTCGGAAATCCAACTGATGCCACGGATTGCTTCCGGTGAATTGATCCTGAGCAAAACAGTTGTCTCCACTTTAGTTTAAAGAGGTAGGTTATAAAAGGCGTCCGCCCGTGAGCGGAATATCGGTGCTGCTATTCGCCGCCGAGAAAAAAGACAAGCGAGAACATGAGGATACAATAAATGAAAAGATATACCACGGTTAAGATCCAGTGCAGCGCGCGGCTTCGCTGCATGAATGGAAGCTGATCGCGGACATGACAGTAATTGCCGAGGAAGTAAACAATTCCGATCAGCATCAGAAATGCGCCTGCGCGGTTTACGAACAGCGGATAGCCCGTCATACTGGAGCCGTTCGATGCCGTTGTGGTCATGGAGCGGCAAAGCCAGAAAATAAACAGGTATCCCCAAACGGCAGTGAGCATTTTCCAGATAACGCCGGAACGGAAACCAACCGGAAGCTTTTCGCGATAGGAATAAAAATGTTTTGTGAAAATATTGCCGGAGGAATCAGAATCATTGTCAACGGATTTTGTATTTTCCGTGGTTGTCTGTACCATATTTGGGTTAGTGTATTTCAAAAGTGTTGCACGCAGAGCGGCAGCATCCGGATAACGCTCGGAACGGTCCAGGGCAATGCATTTCCGGATCACCGGTTCCAGAGGACCGTGATACAGACCGCTGTCCGGGTAATCTTCCGTCAGAAGATAATACATGGTGACACCAAGGGCATAAAGGTCGGTGCGCGGATCGGACTGCCCGAAGCCATATTGCTCCGGTGCCGCAAATTTCCTGGTACCCATCAGTCGTGTGTCCTCAATTTGGGACTGATCAAATTCCTTGGCGGCGTTAAAGTCGATCAGTTTTACAACGCCGTCATTGCTGATCATAATATTGGATGGCTTGATGTCGCGGTGGACGATCGGTGGCAGACCGGCATGAAGCTGTTCTAAAATATTGCAGACTGCAACGGCAATTTCAATCACTCTTGCTTCCGGCAAAATGCCCTGCTGTTCTAACAGCTTGTCCAGAGAAACGCCATGAATATATTCTTCAATGACGGTCAACGTCGAATCATCTCGGACACAGAGATATATTTTGGGGATATTTGGCACATTGGCTGCCTTTAAGCGCAGATAGACCTCTTCATTGTACCACTGCATTTCTTTTTTGATGTAGATCATGCCTGTCTCGTTGTGGCGGACCAGCCAGATATTTTTGGCGTCATTCAGCTTTGTCAGCTCCTGATAACAGGACAATTCGTAGCGTTCTTCAATCGTCATTTTTTCACCTTGCACGTTTCGTTAAGATTTTTTATACTAAGTATATCACAAATTCGCAACGCGGGGGGAGCTTGTTTCCTTGCGCAGAATTTGTGAGCGACAAAATCACAAAGCACGAAGTGCGACGGCTGCGAAGCAACTGGATTTTGGAGCTGTGAAACAGCAAATTCGCAACGCGGGGGGAGCAAAATAAATGGAAAAACCAACGACGGAATTATTAAACATTTTGAATCATACCGGTACCGATGAGATGGATAATTTTATAGAAAATTATGGGAAGACCGACATGAATCATGCTATTTTCTCGGAGTATATGGCACAGCAGAATATGACAGCGTCTGCGATTGTGAAGGGCTGCCGGGGGCTGATATCAAAGTCGTATGTTTACGATATTCTGGGTGGCGTCAAGACAAATCCATCCCGGGATATTGCGTTGATCCTGTGCATTGCTGCCGGGATGGATCGAAAGCTGGTCAGACGCGTGCTGGAAAATTACGGACATCGCGATCTCTATGTGAAGGATACCAGAGATATCATTATTGCGACCTATATCAATAATCAGATCTATGATCTGGACCGGATCAACGATGAGCTGTTCCGGTATGGACTTACGACATTAAATGGGCAAAGCTGATCACAGTGCTTTCTTATCGTTCAGATATTTTAATACAATGTTGCGGATGTCTTCTGCAGCGGCATTTGCCAGTGCATTTTTCTTCTCAGACATCGTTTTTTCAAAGAAAATCGAAATAATCTCACTGACAATTTCTGTATCTGATTTATAGGCAATTTTCTTGGAAATAGGGTCTTCTTCCAACAGGGTAGATCGGAAAACACTGCCATTGGGAGTGTGTCCAACCAAAAGTTTCTTCATGTATTCGTTCGCGGTTACGCGGCGCGTCAGAGTGGAAAGTGAGCGGTTCGGCAGAACCTCGTTTCGGCTGGTCAGAGTCATATACAGCGTATATTCATCCTTACGTCCGATAATGGAATATGTTCTTTTCTCGCGGCGGGCCACTACCGTGTTGCTTGCCTGCCTGCAGCATTCGCAAAGCTCATCACGCATTCTTTCGGTGATAGGCAGCTTCTTGTCTGCCATGGAAAGCTCTAAATAATAATTTATCATAATTAGGTATATCCTTTCTCGTAAATATTCTGAATCATATTTGCTCTGTCGGGAGAGCTCAGGGGAGGGCATTTTTATAAATCAAGCGAATGATCATTCAGCAAAAACTCGTATAAACCCAGGTGAAGGATTCCGTCTTCATCCGTCCAGGGTTTCATGGATGTTTTTGAAACAATTATTTTCTTGAAAAAATCGTTTGTATTCTTTAATGGTCTAAGTTCTGTATTCATTTTTTCGTCATCGGAAAGATTTAATGCAGACTGAATATAATATTTTTTGGAGCCGGCGTTCACAACAAAATCTATTTCAACCTGTGTTTTTGATTTTTTGCCATTTTTTGTGTTGACAAATTCTACAACACCGACATCAACGAAATATCCCCGGCATAACAATTCATTGTACATAATGTTTTCCATTATATGTGTTTCTTCCTGCTGACGGAAATTTAATTTGGCGTTCCGTAATCCGATATCGGTACAATAATATTTGGATGGATATTCAAAATATTTTTTGCCCTTAACATCATATCTTTTGGCCATTTGAAACAGAAATGACTCAACAAGATAATTTAAATACTTTGAAATTGTATTTGATGAAACCTTAATTTGTTTTACCGATTGCAGTGTTCTTGCGATTTTAGAAGAATTTGTCAATGAACCGATTGAAGAACATAAATCATCCGTCAATTCCTCAAGCACGTCCTTTAGTTCGATATCGTATCTTTCGCTGATATCCTTAAAGTAAACTTCATCAAAAAGACTCCAGAGATATTGCATTTTTTCCATGTCATTTTTCTTTGATAAAGTCAGTGGCATCCCTCCATACATTGCATACTCCTCATAAGCCTCTGATTTATCACCGCCAACAAAATTGTAATACTCTTTAAAGGAAAGTGGATATACCCTTACTTCATCTCCTCGACCTCGAAATGCGGTCAGAACATCTTTTGTGAGAAGCTTCGAGTTACTGCCGGTGACATAAATATCAACATTCCGAAGCCTTAAAAGTCCATTAAGTACATTGTACAATTTGACTTCATCCAGATTTTTCAATTCTTTATTTGAGATGGCATATTGGACTTCATCAATGAAAATATAGTTCATTTTATGCTCAACGATTTTTGAACGTATATATTTCGACAGCTCTGCCGGGTCGCGGTATTGCGTAAACATATCATCATCAAGAGGAATTTGAAGAATCTGATTTTCTTCGATTCCCTGTGAAATTAGATAATCATGATAGAGATAGAACAGCAAATAGCTTTTGCCGCACCTTCTGATACCGGTTATCACTTTGATAAGACCGTTCTCTTTTTTGTCGATCAACCGTTGTAAATAAGTGTCTCTTTTTATTTCTTGCATTATTCAACCACCTTTCATTTAAAATTTAGGTGTATTATCCCCTAACTTTTAATTCATTATACCAACTATGGTCTGCAAAATCAATTGTATATTTAAAAGTTAGGTGCAATATCCCCTAACTTTTAAATGGAAAATGTCTGGTTCTTATCTGCGGAAACATTTCGTCTTATACAGAAGGTATAAATAATGAATGACCAATGATGTAAGTATAAATTCAATAAAAATGATAATAAGAACAAAAAGAATGCATTCTATTGTTGACATTGCTTGAAAATCATGGTAGGCTTAGGATGTAAACATTATAGGACGAGCATCACAATATCATTATAATTGAGGGATTAAGGAGGAATTTTATGAAGAACGTTAAGGAAATCCAGAAAAGCATCCAGATATTAATCAAATATCCGCACGCATTTGGCTTTTCGGAGTATGGCGATGCGGGCAGTGGCTGCAGTGGCAGGCTTGATAGAATGGATTCGGAGGAGAACAGCGATTATGCCAAGACTTATGCTTCTGTACTCCAGGCGATGCCAAAATATTCAGAATTACATAAGCAGTTCGCACCTGTTCTCATGCAGGAATTAAAATTGAAACAGTGGCCTCGATACGATTATTCTATTAAAATACTGACCAGAATTTTAATGGATGATACACAGATGACGGGCAGTGAAACAGTCGAGGAGCTGTGCAGATTGGCTGTGCGTGCTCAAGAGTATATGAAGGAAACAGGAAAGACAACACTGGAAAGTATGGATTTGGCAAATATTATGTAGATGGAGGTAATATATATGGAAAATTTAAGCATATTCAAGGATAAAATGATCGTTACATGGAACTTAAACGGCTGGCTCCCGATACGGAAAGACATCACGTTTGGACAGAAGCTTAAAAAAGCGTCGCAGGAGATAGCATTTTCTGATCAGCAGCCAATCATTATCATGCTGCAAGAGATGATAGGGGGCAGGGATCGAAAGTACATAGATTTGCTTGAAGAGTATTTCAAAGACTATAAAGTCATCTTGCCTGCTGGGTTCGATTATCACAGACATTCCCGATCTATTCTTTCGGTAACGCTCATCCGCAAGGACGTTTTGGGCAGCTATAAGCTATTCCAGGTGGATGAGCAGCTTCCGAGCCGCACGTGCTGCGTAGTGGCAGAAATCGATGGAGTCCAAACATACATCATTAATGCTCATGTAGTACAGATTCAGAACTTCCGGAATCAAGCCAGCTGGTACATTCAGGAGAGAAAGCGTTTGCACGCAAGACAGTGGCGGTTATTACATGAATTTCTACATGAAAACAGGGAATCGAATGTAATACTGGGGGGAGACCTTCAGGAAGGACGGGACGGGGAGAATATATCGATGATCAGAAAAGATGGGTATATTATGGATGACTGGGGTTTTCCGACCGTGAAGAACGCTTTTTTTAAAGAAGAGCCGATTGACCATCTGGCGTTTTCGGTTAGTGCAAAGGAGATTTATGGGGCAACTGATTTAGAGATAATGTTTAGCGTTTGTGATTATAATAGTGAGCTTGGAGCATATAGCGATCATTTCCCGCTGTATAATCTCCCCATGAATTAATTTTAGTATACCGGAGCGATCATTGAAACCGGATAAAAACGTCAGCTTTATTCGAGAGAAAGGATATTTTATATGATTTACTACCATCTTTGTTACCATCTTTCCGGAGCTCCTTCCAAGGATACACCGGAGTGGTGGCGGATGCATCAGGAAGAGCTGGGCTTTGATCGTTCCGGCATTGATGAAAAGAATGTGAACAGCGCGAACCAATATCTCAAAAGTTATAAAGACAGTCGCTATCAGAAGGTGATAGAAGCGGGAGAAGGCGGGACGGCGATCATAAAACAGTCTGCGCGTATTCTGAAAATGGAGACCAGAGAAGACATTTCCAGAGAAGAGATCTGCCGGCTGAAACGGGAGGATTTCCGGATTCACGAAATTGTAAAAAAGAGTGAAAAGCGGATTGGGTTTGCGTGATGAAGAATAAGGAGGACAAATTGAAAAAAGATGAATTAGAGCAGAGACATTTTAATGCGTATATTCCGGTTCAAGATGATTCCGGCATTTGGAGGGTGCAGACGGGTCATGGACTTGAAAGCGGGGATGTTAATTATATTGCAGGAGAGTTTTCCGGAATGTGTTTGATCTATCATTTCATGCATAATGGTGAGATGGATCATGTTCATAGGTTTGAAGATTTTCTGGCAGAGCTGTTGCAGGAGCCGGATCACATAGATATCGTGACGGATCATGGAGAATATTCAGAACAGCAGATCCAGATGGTTAAAGCAATAAAGAGGGCAGTGTCATTTGTAGATTCACATCACAGACCGATGACCATGGAAGAACTGCGTAGAAACAGAACGGGAGAGGATTATGAGAATTGATTGTGTGTTAAAAGACGGAGACAATTGTCTGGCTGTCAATGAAATACACAAGACCGGGAGGTGATAGTTTGTCTAAGCTTGTTAATGGATATAATGCGGTGCTGATTTCAGCGGATGTCACTGTTGGGCAAAATATAGATGGCTGTAAAAATGACATTGGCAAAAACGGTCAATTAACGATATGGGAATCTGAGAATTTACACCCGGGCCGGAAATACATAAGGTTCCAAACGGCAGATCATTCCGTCGAAATACAGACTGCCTGCGGTGATATCAGCATCTCAAATGATATATTTGAAATATCGACACAGTCAGGTGCGAACACGTATAGATTTAAGCTTCTGGAGCACATTCAAACAATTGATTTTAGAATGAAATTACCGGAGCGGTATTGGCATATCTGTAATGGTTGCGGAAAAAGAGAGTTTTTATCCAGCAAAGAAGCATTTGAGCAGGGCTGGGATTATCCGGGACCGTATGGTCTGTATAAGACAATGCCTAATTATGGCTTTGGAACGATAGCACCACGGACTTGCGGCGATTGTTGTATCGCCATGGACAAGTTATATCTGGCGCTGGCAACGAAGAGCGAATCAGCGGAAGAAGTTCTGAGTAAAGAGAAGGAAACGCTGGAAAGAATACAAAATGAGCCGTGGTCTTTGATGGAATCAGAGGAGGATATTGGTGGTGAGCATGGATAGGGGTGACATAGAATGGACATCATTGCCGGATAGCTTTTTGTATTCTCCCCGCCAGCCGGAAGCCTGCTTCAAACACAACGATCCCTCCAAATACATCGGCGATCACATGTTGCTTGATAAACAGCGTAGACGCGAATACGCCCAGGGACATGATGAGCGTGGCGGTCTGATAAGCGCGGTTTGACTTCTTGAGCAGAAAGGAAGCACGGATGCAGCACCAGCTCTCGAGGCAGTGGATCGATGGGAACAGATTCACCGGTGGGTCGAAGGTGTAGATCAGGCGGACCAGACGGCTGCACAGATCAGTTCCGGTCACCTCAGGACGTGCGAGCGTGGTTGGAAGGAATACGAAGAAGAACAGACAGATGAGCTTTGCGATGATGTTGCCGAAGGCGAAGCGGTAGCAGAGCTCTTTGCTGTCTCTGGCGATCAGAAGATAGTTCAGCCCCCACTGTACGAAGGCGAGGACATAGAACAGAACGAAGGGTGCAAGAAACGGCAGCGCCGTATCAAGCGGTGTTTCCAGCGAAGAGAATGTCAGGAAACGCCGCAGCTGTGCGATTCCCATGTAGACGCAGGAGTTTACAAGCAGTGCAAGTGCAAGTGGTTTAATCGCATATTTCGGTATCAACGGGTTCGTTTGCTTTAGCATGTCCAATCACCTCTCCCAGCTTCACCGGGGTTTCGTTGCCGGTTGACGAGTTCTTTAAAATGGCAGGATCGATCTGAACCTTTCCGGGCTCCGTCAGCAGTATGACCGTGGAGCCGCCGTACTGGAAGAAGCCCTTTTCGCTACCGCGGACAGCCGTTCCTTTTCCTTCGTGGTTTACGATACGACCGACCAGCATTGCACCGACCTCCATCTGCACAATGGTTCCAAGCTGATCCGTGCGGATCAGCGTATATTCGCGGCTGTTCTCGGTAAATACAGGACGGCTCGCGAGGGCCACCGGACGAACGGTGTGAAGAACGCCGGGGATACGGTGGTTGCGGCTTTTGGCACCGGAATCAACATAGCAGTAGCGGTGGTAATGATTGACGCACAACCGGAATACCAGACAATAACCGCCCTCGTAATGGCGGGCAAGCTTGTGGCTGCGGAGAAGCGAGGTGAGCGTGTAGCTGCTCTGCTTCACCGGAAGCACGGTGTCTTTTTCAATCTTCCACACGGACAGAAGTCCATCGCAGGGTGCAATCAGGTGTTTCGGATCCGGATCGACCGGGCGAAGCCCCTCGCAGATCTTGCGGGAGAAGAAATCGTTAAAGCTTCGGATATGATCTGTCTCGTAATCCTCAATCCGGATATTGTTTGTCTGAATAAACGGTCTGACTAGAAAATGGGACAGAGAAGAATCCAGAAAACGACCACACAGTTTGGACAGAGCCGGTGCCGTCAGGGGCTTCAAAAGCATTCTGCCCGGAATGGTGTGATACAGAAAATCAAGCATGTCCATGTCGAAAGACTCCTATCGTTTGATGTGCAGCAGAGCAAGGATCAAAATAATAAATTCAATGGCGCCAAAAATGATCAGGATTGCAATGCCACGGTTCTTCGGTTTCTTAATGTGGAAACGGAACAGGAACAAGAATCCGGTCACGATCATTACTCCAAAATAGAGAAGCGTCAGATCAGCCCGCAGCAGAAGATGCAGGAGCAGCACGGCGGGGAAGATCAGGGCTGCCGATGTGACAGGAAGTCCGGTATAAATCTTTGCACCGCTTTCATCGCGATTCTGATCCTCTTCCTCCATCACGTTAAAATATGCCAGACGGATCATCGCTGCCAGAACATAAAGAACAGCGACGAAGGTCAGGATATATGTAGCAGGCTTCTGATAGTTACTTAAAATATAGAAAGTGAAGCCGGATAATCCCGGGATATTGATCGCATAGCGAAGCAGAGAAATGCCGATGCATGCCGGCAGTACGCCGAAGGCAACCAGATCCGAAAGAGAATCAATCTGAATGCCGAACTTTTTCATTTGTTCGGTGCGGTTCTTTTTGCTTCTTGCAACCTTGCCGTCAAATGTGTCGCACAAGCCCGAGAACAGCAGAAAAAACATCCCAAGATAAGGATGTCCGACGCCGTTTAAGCAGAGCATAATGCCGGTTGTGCCCGATAGCAGTGAAAGATAAGTAAGTATCACAGTATAATCATAGAATCCAATCATTTTATTTCTCCATTTTTAATTTTTTCTGACGTATTATGTAGCCGGCGATCACTGCGATCAGGCTGACAATAATACAGATGTAGAACGATAGACCGCGACTTAAGATCTCCAGGCGGAAAGCCTCATCGTGGGTCATCAGCCGGCAGTATCCATTGAGCATCAGATAATCGGTGACGCCCATACCGCCGGGAATCGGCACGCAATTGGAACCAAGTACCACATAGATCTGTGTTGCCAGCAGATGTGGCAGCTTGCGCAGATCTCCATGAATCGCACTAAAGGAAAAAAGCGTGACGATAATCTGGGATAATCGCTGGCAAAGATTCAGAAGATACACCTTCCGGAGCATCTTCTTTCCATTAAATACAACAGCCACACATTGGCCGTATTTGGTAATGGAGGATGCGAGCTTGCGTTCGATCCGGTCGGCGAGCCGGCGGCAGTGAAGCTTGCGCAGCAGTCCGGTAATACCACGTCCGGCAGCCAGTATCAGTGACTGACGCTTTAACAGCAGATAAAATAAAATACCAAGTCCCGTAAGGATCAATCCGCCTGCAATGATCAGGATGCGGCAGAAGAGATTGAAGTTTAAAAATATCCCCGGGAAAAGTAAAATATCGGCAATGCCGATCGTGGTGATCGCCAGAGTGTACATAATGAGATTCAGCAAAAGTGCTGTCATTACAGCAGTTCCCGGAATCTTATCCTGCATCATGAAAAAGGCACTGGCAGGCTGTCCACCGGAAGCCGACGGTGTAATAGCAGAAAAATACACATCTGCAGCGGCATAGACAAAGCCCTGTGTCCGTTTTGTGGGATATCCCATATGTCGGACAATGACACGAAGAGCCTCTCCCTCAAACCAGATAAATCCCAGTGCGCCGATCGAAGCAGGAATCAGACCCCATAGAGAGGCATCGCGCAGATCTGCGATAAGTTCATTTAAGGAAATACCGCTTCCCTTTAATACAGCGTAAATGGTAAATGCGGCAAGGATCAGTGTCACGATACAGCAGATGAGCGTATTTATATTTTGACGTAATATGTTCTTCATAGAATAGCTCCTGTTTGTAGTTCATTGAATGGGGAAATAAGCATGAGCTTTCCAAGTTACCTATTAACTATAACATAAAATAAATGAGAATTGGCGTTTCTCAATAAAATAAAGGAAAAAAATCAGAAAAACATATGGTTCATGCTGAAAAAAGCTTCCGGCGAATCTGCCGGGATATTTACCGGAACATATAGGAGAAATATGCCTCCTTAAACGCCGCAGAATTATTGCGGGAAATAGGGATCTGCGTGCCGTTTTTCGTGTGGATCGTCGTCTTGGTGAACTGATCGACATGATCCAGATTCACAATGTAGCTGCGGTGACATTTGAAAAAGCCCTTATCCAGAGAGAAAATCTCCTCGCAGTGGGAGAAAAGCTCGCGGATCTCAAGGGTGGTATTGTTGGACAGGCAGACCTGCACCAGTTTATTCTGCGCCTCCAGATAATCGACATCGTCCAGCGTGATGCGGCAGAAGCCCGAAGAAGTCTGGGCGGTAAAGGTTTCCTTTTCACGGTGCAGAGTCTGGGTGAAATCATCCATAGCGGCAAAGAGCTTCTCCGGGTCAACCGGCTTCATCAGGTAGTTGAGTGCCTTCACCTCATAGGAATCCACGGCAAATTCGCGGGAAGAGGTCAGGAAAATGATCGGAACCGATTGATGCTCCTGACGCAGCTCCTTCGCGGTATCCATACCGTTGAGCAAAGGCATGATGATGTCCAGAATGATCAGATCCATGCAGTGGGTGTGGTGCGCCCGGATCAGATCATCGCCGTTGGAAAAACGGTAAAGAGTCACATCGATATGATGCTTCGATGCCCACTTTTCCAATAGCGCGACAGTCGTATTGATAAATTGTACCTCGTCATCACAGATTGCTATCTTCATAAAAATCCTGCGTTCCTTTCTCTGCCTGTAAACATTATGTCTCTGATATTTACACGATGATCCTCAGAATAAACATATGGTCAGAAACGGAAAAATGATACTGACCATGCAGCTGTTCTACATAGTATACAATACTTTTGACTCCGATGCCATGTCCTTTTCGGGTAGAAGCGGGAATCCCGTCAACAAACTTTGGAATCTGGTCAACCGGATTTTCGATTTCCAGAAGAAGCTGGTGATTCTTCTGGGTGATCGTCAGCTTTGCCCAGCCATCATCTGCCGACGACTGCTCCAGTGCGTGCATTGCATTTTCGAGCGCATTGGAAAGGATCGTACAAATTGCAATATCCGGGCATGGAAGCTCTGCCTGCGTACGGACATTACACTCAAGGCGCAGGTTCTTTTCCGTGAAACGTGTCTGGTAGATCGAGATCACGGAATTGAGCGTGTCGTTTTTGCTGTAGGTCGTGATGACTGTATCGTCATAGGCGTCGTTGATCTCCTGAATATATTTCTGCGCCTGTTCCGGGTCATTTTGCAGAAATGTCTGGATCATATTCAGGTGATGACGCATATCGTGCCGCAGGATGGAAAGCTCCTGCCGGCTGTTCCGTACCTGATCGATCTCCTTCTGAATCGACATGAGCTGTATTTCCATCAGGTCGCTGTACTGGCGGATTTCCTGCTTTTGCTCGAATTCTTTAAAATACACAAGAAGAAAAATCAAATATGCAATGCAGAAAGCGAAGCCCATAAATTCCACAACTGCTTTATTGCCGGAATAGAGCAGATTGGAAAACTTCGTTGTTGCATAGTCAAAGATATAGTATACGAGAGGAAGGAATCCGATAATGCAAAGCTCCCGTTTGTCCTTGGCAAAAATTGCCGCCGTGGTGCGGCAGACAAAACGGCTGAGGATCACAAAGACCAGAAGCGTTGTGATAATACGCGAGAGATAATAGCACCAATCCTGACGGGTGAGGTCGAGTGCGAAAAGACCGACCCAGGTGCTGATCTGACAGCTCAAATAGGCAGAAAAAACAGAGGTCAGACTGGAAATCAGCGGGTAATGATAATAAAGAACTAAAAATATCACCAAAGGGAGATGGATCACAAAAGGATAAAGCTCCTTGGCAAAAAGCGAGCCGTACAGAAATGACACGACCAGATATAATAATCCCTCTCCGCACGAAAACAGAAACAGTGTACCGATATTGCGGCGGTTCTGTTTCACGCCAAGGAAAAAGGCAGAAATATAGATGCCGTAAAGCATGGTTGTTAAATTGTGAATACCAGACAGGATCTGTACCAGCATCATACCGCCTCCCCCATAATTATTGTGATAAAACACGGATGCCCCGAATGCTCTATTGCCGGATGGTTTTCGCAATTCTGCATCAGTCTGCTATGATTATAAAAGTTTTTGCCGGGAAACACAACCGGATCTTGTTACCATTCGCACTGTATACACGCTGTTCACACCAAATATTTCCGGAGCATAATTTTATGCTTTTATTCTTTATTAAAGAAACTAATGAAAAATACCGAAGAATAAGATAAGTGAAAGAATCTGTAGAGGGTGGCGAAAAAGCATATGTAAGCCTTGATACTCAGGAACAGGGATGTGAATGAAAAGGCGTATATAAAGAGGACTCAGTCAGGGAGGATGAGAAGATGCGGGGAATGATTGCAGGAAATATGAACGAACCATATCGCAGTGCGCGTGCCGGAAGAAAACTGCAGGCGTCAAACGGTGCGCAGCAGGGTGCGGAATACAGTCAGACTGCTTCCGGCTTTGCGGCAGAGGACGGTGTGCAGTACGATGTGTCCAGCGGCAGAAGCCGTGTGGCACAGCTTTTGAGTGAGCAGTACGGCGGCGCGGATATGTATAATGTATTTGTGCCAAAAAGCGCACAGGGCGAGGCGACAATAGCAAAGACAACGGAGGGCACTGACACATCTGTACCCCAAAACGGACACACGAAGAAGGACACTGCGTCTACAAACACATCGGTTATTCATTCAGGAGCTGTGTCAAAAAATGGACAGACAAGTGATGGATCTGACTTGACGATGACCGGGGATGAACAGGCTCAGAACGGGAAAAGTATGCCATGGGACGATATTTCCGAGCAGGATATGGAATCGGATCTTTCCTATCTGGAGAACATGCTGAAGCGCCTGCAGGAGAGCCGGAAAAATGCTTCCCAAAACAAGACGAATACCAAGAAAGCATTATCCTACAGTTACCGAAGAGTATCTGCAGCGATTATGCGTGCCAAGACGCGGATCCAGGCGGGAAACGCACTAAGCTCTGCCAAGTCAGAGCTGGCAAGCCTCAAGAGAAAAGCAGGCTCCGGACAATACAAGGATGAAGAAATTCAAATCGCAGTCAATCACGCAAACAAGATGATCCGTGCAGCCCGCAAAAAGGTGGCAAATATGAAGCTGGAGGAAATGCATAAGCAGCATGATGACGGTACGGTGCGGGGCAGAAAGCAGAAAACCGAGGCGATCAAGAAAACAAAAGCAGTACGGGAGAATACCTCCGAAAAGGCGAAGCTTGATAAGCAGATGGAGTTAATGAAAAAGCGGTTAAAGCAGCTTTCCGAGGCGGAAAAGAACGGACACCGCCGGTCGGAAAATTACGAGCTTCTGCAGGCGGATATGGAATATTTAAAGAAAAAGATCGATCTGATGCGTCATGAGCAGAACGGAACGAGCGATGACAACGAGCAGAATACCATTGATGCCGCAATGACGGAAGCTGTCGGTACGACAGAGACTACGGCAATGACCGGAACAGCATCGGAAGCAGCGGCTGACACAAGCGCTTCTGCGGCAGAGCTGGCACAGCAGGGGATGGAAGCAACAGCGGCAGTAGATTAGTAAAATGTCAGGGAATCTCCAGCCCCCGGGCGCCTAAAACATTCAGTCCGCCGATTGCTGCATAGTCATCCGTATAATTGCGGATCGTGTCAAGTCCCTCGATAGAAACTGTGTCCGTATTTTGGGATACATTCTCTTGTAAAAAAATTCCGAGTCTATTATCATATACTATCTCGCAATTTAGTTTATAAATCAAATAAATTATGATTCCAAAGCAAAGTTTCGTATAATGACATTGCTTCAAATATGTGGTATACTTTAGGTTACGGACAAGCATAATATAAATACGGTTTTGAATAAAGATTATATTATGAATTGAGGTCTGTTATGAACGAGAATAAGAACTTTAAACCTGTTGTTCCTGCGCACAAAAAGCTGCCGGAATTTACTCCGGTATCGTTGATGCTGGGTCTTTTGCTGGCAGTGGTTTTTGGAGCAGCCAATGCATATCTCGGACTGCGTGTTGGAATGACGGTTTCGGCATCAATCCCGGCGGCGGTTTTGTCGATGGGCATCCTAAGGTATATTCTGCGGCGGGATTCCATATTGGAGAATAATATGGTTCAGACGATCGGCTCTGCCGGCGAATCCCTGGCGGCGGGTGCGATATTTACCATGCCGGCGTTGTTTATGTGGGCGCAGGAAAGCAGAGAGGTTGCGATGCCTTCTTTTACGGAGATTGCAGCAGTATCCGTCTGCGGAGGTCTGCTGGGTGTCCTGTTTATGGTACCCCTCCGCCGTGCATTGATCGTGGAGGAGCATGGTGCGCTTCCGTTCCCGGAGGGGACGGCGTGTGCAGAGGTGCTGCTTGCCGGTGAGGAAGGCGGTGCAGGTTCGAAGGTTGTATTTGCTGGTCTTGGACTTTCTGCGTTGTATAAGTTTATTACGGAGGGACTGCAGCTATTTCCGTCACGGGTTCACTGGAATATCCGTCCGCTGCGGACGGGATTTGGACTGGATGTACTGCCGGCACTGACCGGTGTCGGTTTTATTTGTGGATTCCGCGTGGCATCCAATATGTTTGCCGGAGGTGTGCTCGGCTGGTTTGTACTGATTCCGGCGATCATACTTTTCGGTGCGGACAATGTGATCGCACCGGGCGTGGAGGCGATCTCTTCGATGGACGTCTGGGATATCTGGGGCAGCTATATCCGTTATATCGGTGCGGGAGCTGTTGCAGCAGGAGGTATTATCAGTCTGATCAGAACGTTTCCGGTGATCCTTCGTACCTTCGCCGCTGCAATGAAAGGGATCGGAGGCGGAGAGCAGGATACCCTGCGTACCTCGAAGGAGCTTCCGATGGGGGCGGTGCTTGCCGGAATTTTGCTGATCGCTGTGGTGATATGGCTTCTTCCGTCGGTGCCGGTACGGCTGTTTGGGGCGATGCTTGTCGTGATTTTCGGATTTTTCTTTGCTACGGTGTCAAGCAGGATGGTCGGTCTGGTGGGATCGTCGAACAACCCGGTTTCCGGCATGGCGATCGCGACCCTTCTGATCGCAACAGCACTGCTGAAAGGAACAGGGATGACCGGCTACGCCGGTATGGTATCGGCAATCTGCGTGGGAACCGTGATATGTATTGTGGCGGCGATGGCGGGGGATACCTCACAGGATCTTAAGACCGGATATATCGTTGGCGCAACGCCACTATGGCAGCAGATCGGGGAACTGATCGGTGCAGTGGTCGCAGCACTGACGATCGGTGGCGTGATGTATCTGCTCAATGCAGCATGGGGATTTGGTAATTCCGTGCAGCTGCCGGCGCCGCAGGCAACATTAATGAAGCTTGTGGTGGAAGGCGTGATGGGTGGAACACTTCCGTGGAGTCTTGTGTTTTGTGGTGCATTCGTGGCTGTTGTGATCGAGATTCTCGGACTGCCGGTGCTTCCGATCGCGATTGGTTTATATCTGCCGATCCATCTATCAGCACCGATATTTGCAGGCGGTATGCTGCGGCGGATCATAGAGTCCCGAAAAGCGGACAGTGAAGAACAAAGAGGGAGGCAGAAGCTTCGCGTTGACAGAGGTATTTTATACAGTTCCGGACTGATTGCCGGGGAGGGGCTGGTTGGTATATTACTGGCGATTCTGGCGGTGATACCGTATCATGGCGGTTCGCTGGCAGATGTGGTTCAGATTGGATTTTCTTTTGGCAATATCGGCGGACTTGCAGCGTTTGGTCTGCTGCTTGCATCGATGGTATACTTTATAATGGAGGCGAAACATGGCAGTATTAACGGGGATAGAACCCAAGGAGGTATTTGACTGGTTTGAACAGATCTGTGCAATTCCGCACGGGTCATCCGACACGAAGCGGATCAGCGATTTTCTGGTGGACTTTGCGGTTCAGAGAGGACTGCGGTACCGTCAGGACGAATGGAATAATGTGATCATATGGAAGGATGCATCGGCAGGCTATGAGCAGTCGGCACCGGTTATGCTGCAGGGGCATATGGACATGGTCTGTGAAAAGGAAGCGGACTGTGACATTGACTTTGCACAGGAAGGTCTCCGGCTTAAGCTGGAAGGCAGCGTAATCTCGGCAGAGGGAACAACGCTTGGTGGTGATGATGGCATTGCGGTAGCATATGCGCTTGCGATCCTTGATGATGAGACAATACAGCATCCGCCGTTAGAGGCGGTATTTACCGTGGATGAGGAGATCGGCATGCTTGGAGCTGCCGCGATCGACTGCTCTGATCTGCGCTCCCGCATCATGTTAAATCTTGATTCGGAGGATGAGGGACATCTTCTGGTAAGCTGTGCCGGAGGTGTGACCGCGGAGGCGCATTTACCGGTGAAGTGGGAGCAGACAGACGGTGAACAGATCCGCCTTACGGTGACCGGTCTGATGGGCGGTCATTCCGGTGTAGAGATCGACAAGGGACGTGCCAATGCCTGCCGGTTGTTGGGGAGAACCCTTTTCAACCTGAAGGATTCCTGTCATTTCCGCCTGCTTCGCCTGGACGGCGGACTGAAGGACAATGCGATCCCGAGGGAGGCGACAGCGCTGTTTCTCTGCGAGGACGGAGACGGTGAGCGGGTGATTCGCGAGCTGGAGAAGGTGTACCAAAATGAGTACAGACAAACAGATCCATCGATTCGTCTTGTGTGGGAAAGCACTGGGACGAAAATGGGACAGAGAGCGATGACACAGCATTCCACGGACGATGTTATTGCGGCACTGGTGAATCTGCCGGGGGGCATACAGCGCATGAGTTTCGATATCCCGGGGCTGGTACAGACTTCCTTGAATTTGGGAATTATGATAACCCGGGAAGAAGAGGTATCGTTTTCTTTTTCGGTGCGGAGCAGTATCGGCACAGAGAAAGAAGAACTGGTGCAGAGGATCCGGTGTCTTATGGAGGCGCTGGGCGGAAGTGTGACCTGTACGGGAGCATATCCGGCATGGGAATATCGTGAGGATTCGCCGCTGCGCGAGCTGATGGTACAGATTTACGAGGAGCAGTATGGCGAAAAGCCGGTGGTTGAGGCTCTTCATGCCGGTGTGGAATGCGGGCTGTTTGCCGGTAAGCTGCAGGGTCTTGACTGTGTTTCCTTCGGACCGGATATGGATGATATCCACACACCGAAGGAGTCCATGAATGTGGACAGTGTCCGCAGGACATGGGATTATGTGATTGAGATATTGAGAAGGTTAAGGTAGAAGGTTGCAGGCGGCGGTAAGTCGCAGAAATGAGGAAAATTATGGGGCAGTATTTGGTGGTATCCCGGGTGGAGAACCTTGAGGAGCATCTGGCACTTGCCAGAGAGTATGGTGTTGGGTTTGAGATCAATGATTTCTTTGATCCGGAGGTGTTGGAATCAAAGGAGCGGCAGCAGGAGATTATTGAAGCATATCAGAAAGCGGGGCTTCCGGAGGGCAGTACAATGCATGGCGCATTCCTGGATGTCGTGGTGTTCAGTCAGGATCCGCGCATGCGCGTGGTTTCGGAGTACCGTATGCGGCAGAGTATGAAGATCGCTCAGAGTCTTGGTGTTAAAGGTGTTGTGTTTCACACCAATGTCAATCCGATGCTTTCTTCCAGAGAATACGATATGCATGCGATTGACATGACGGTGGAATTTCTGAAAACACTTCTGTCCGATTTTTCGGACATAGAGATTTATCTGGAAAATATGTTTGATGCAACACCGGACGTGCTGGTACAGATTTCGGAACGACTGAAGGATTATCCGAACTATGGCGTATGTTTTGATTATGCGCATGCGGTGATCTATGGATTTCCGGTGGCAATATGGATAAGACAGCTTGCTCCGTATATGAAGCATATTCATATCAATGATAATGATCTGAAGCACGATCTGCATCTTGCGCTTGGCACAGGAAAGATCGTATGGAGTCAGTTTTTTGATTATTATGATACATATTTCGGAAGCTGCTCCGTGCTGATCGAGACAACGCAGCCGGAGGCACAGAGAATTTCATTAGAGTATTTGACACAGCTTGGAGAATGTTTACCGGAAGCCGGCAGTGAGCAGGCTGAGAAAGGAATGAATGACTTATATGGAGAATAGGCGGGTATTAAATGCAGAGGAACTGTTGGAAAAAATTTTTTCCTTTATGAATGAAATGGTAGATACGAAGGATTTCGCATCGACGATCCTGCTTTTGACGGAGCTTGGACGGACGCTCGCCAATTCCGAAAGAGCTTCGTTCTGGTACTGGGATAAAGCCAAAAAGCAGTATTGGACGCTTGTGGCACTTGACAGTCCCCGCATTGTGGTTCCGGAGGGGAGCGGAATTGTCGGCGCATCCATTTCAGGTAATGAGACGATTCTGATCAACAATCCTTACGAGGATCCGAGATTTAACCCGGAGGTGGACAGGGAGACCGGATATCAGACTAGATCGATACTCTGTATTCCGGTGACCAATTCGCGCGGCGAGGTCATTGGTGCTTATCAGGCGATCAACAAGATGGATGATAAGGGCTACTGGTATTTTGACGACAGAGATGAGCGTCGTCTGGCGATGGCGGCGGTGTTCTGCGGCAAGACCTTAGAGTCCCAGATCTTGTACAGTGAATCGCAGCTTGACCAGCTGACCGGCTTGAAAAACAGACGCGGATATTATGAATATTACGAGAAAAATATTCTTCCTTATCTGCTGCGAAAGTCCTGTTCGATCGTGATGGGAGACATTGATTTTTTCAAGCGGGTCAACGATACATATGGACACAATGCAGGGGATGTTGTTCTGAAATATATCGCATCGATCCTGCGCAATGCGGCGGGAGAAATGGGTGAGGTGATCCGCTGGGGCGGCGAGGAATTTGTGATCCTTTTGAAGGACTGTGCCGTATCGCAGGCCTCTGTATTTGCAGAAAATATCCGCAAGAAGATTGAGACCTCGATCTGCTATTTTGAAGATGTACCGATCCGGGTGACCATGTCCTTTGGTGTGAAGGCATTAGATCCGCATCTGACACCGGAGGAGAATGTGAAGAAAGTGGACGAGAAGCTTTATGAAGCAAAATCTACAGGACGCAACCGTGTTGCGTATGATGAAATCTGATATAGGGGGATGGTTGTGGCTATGAACAAATCTGTTTTTATTAGTTACAGCTCCAAGGATGAGCGATACATTAAAAAGATGACGCAGATGCTGGAGAAAATGGGTATTACTTACTGGATCGCTCCGGACATGATTCCGGCAGGCTCCAATTATGCAAGGGAAATCCCGTCTGCGATCCAGAACTGTGATATTTTCCTGCTGGTACTTTCAAAGGCATCCCAGCAGTCGATCTGGGTGGAAAAGGAGATCGACAGTGCGATCTATTACCGTAAAACCATCGTGCCGTTTCAGATAGATGACAGCCCGATGACGGACATGTTCCGTTTCTATCTGAACAATGTGCAGACGATTTACTGTGCAAACCGTCCGAAGGATGCGATTGAAGAGCTGAAGCAGCGTCTGCGTACGCTTTTAAAGCTTACGGCAGAGAGTATACATAATCCGGGCGGAAAGAAAGATCGGGGAGAGAGCAGCACCAGCAAAGAAGAGACTACAGAAGGCAGAGATAGTGAGAACAAGGACGCACCGACAGAGCAGGAAAGCGAGATTGCGATAGCACGCCGGAAGAGAGAATCCTTTCTTCGTTCAAGCGGAATCCCGACAGCGTGCGGATATTGCGGCGGAGATCTTGAGAAGATTTCCCGCGGTGTGTACCGCTGTAAGAAATGCGGAAGAGAGAATTATGATTACTTTCAGACTGTGCGCAATTTCCTGCGCCAATACGGAGCGAAGCCGGCGATCATTATTGAGCGCGAGACCGGTGTGCCGCGCCATGTGATCGAGCAGTTTGTGTCAGACGAATATCTGGAGATTCCGAAGCTGGAGCCGATGCGTTTGTCCTGTGTGAAGTGTGGGGCATCGATTCGGACCGGCACGTTATGTGAGAACTGTAAGAACGCCCAGCCGCAGAAGCCGGCACGGTCAGGCGGAAGCTGGCATTCGAGCCGGAGGTAAATGATATGGGGAGAAATATATGGGTGATCGGAAATGACCGCCATGAGATGATCGAGGCGCAGAGGCGGATCAACTCCACCGGAGGCATGCGTGCTGTCTGCAAGATGTCTTTTGAGGCGGTGCGTCGGGCAATCGAGGAGCGCGTACAGATCGAACGGTCTATGCAGGACTGGAGGGAGGCTCCTTCTCTGATCATCGTCGACTATATGATGTCTAAGGAGGAAGAATTTCATACGGTTTCTTATATCCGCAAGCAGAAGGATCTTGCGGGTGTTCCTTTGTTTTTTATGACGGAGACAAGGACGAAGGAGCTTGACCGCGAATGTTATTCCTGGGGCGCAACGGTTGTGCTTCACAAGCCGTTTTCGAAGGAGGGGATCCTTCGAATCGAGCAGACGGCGTGGCAGCATGATGTTACGAAGAATTATGAGAAGCTTCTGGTGCAGCAGGCAAATCATCTGCGGGAACAGGAAGAGATTATGAAGCTGAACCGCCAGCTTGAAGCGAGAAACCGATTGTTAAGACAGGTGTTTGGTCAGTATTTTTCTGATGATATTTTCAATGAGATTCTGGAGAATCCGGAGGGGGCAGCGATTGGTGGCAAGAAACGTGAGCTTACCGTAATGATGGCGGATCTGCGCGGCTTTACCTCGATTTCAGAGGGGTTGTCGCCGGAGAAGGTGACGGATGTACTCAACTATTTCTTTCAGAGTATGCTTCCGGCGCTTATAGAGCATAAAGGAACCGTTATTGAATATCTGGGCGATTCCATTCTGGCGGTATTTGGTGCGCCGCTTGTCTCTGAGGAACAGACGGAGAATGCGATCGCAGCGGCGATCAAGATGCAGAATAATATGGAAAAGGTCAATGAATATTGCAGCAGAAACGGCTACCCACTGATGGAGATGGGGATTGCACTTCACCGTGGAGAGGCGTTTATCGGTAATGTGGGTTCGGAACAGCTCATGCGTTATAACGTCATCGGCAGTGTGGTTAATGAATGTTCCCGTATTGAAAGCTTCAGCGTGGGCAGTCAGATCCTGGCATCGCAGGAATGTCTTGCGCATGTGCGCGTGCCGGTAGATGCATCGGCATATCAGGAGATTCAGGCAAAGGGACTTGCGTATCCGATCTCGGTCTGCGAGATCCGGGCAATTCAGGGATCGTATGACTGCCGTATCCGCGAACAGAAAAATGACATTATGTACCCGGTGGATACCCGGGTGGTGTTTAATATGTATCCGATCGAAGGCAAGTTGATCCAGGATATCTGTATTGCCGGAAGGCTGTGCCAGTTTTCGCATAAGCGGGCTCTAGTGCGTCCGGAGAAGGGCGGAAGCTATGAGCTGCGCGTGGGAACGGATGTGGAAATATTTGCCGCCGGCGAGGACGGACGGGCATTGTTTACAGAAATATATGCGAAGATTACCGCGATTGAGGATGGTGTTCTGACACTGCGGTTTACGCATGTCAACAGGAGCTTTCGTAGCTTTGCCGGTCAGATATGGGAGAACGGGGAATAACGTTGACAGGATCAGAGACAGATCACAGGAAAGGGTATGGTGTACCAGATATGGGACAGAACATATTAGAACAGGCGGAGATATGCAGCCGGGATGAACAGGAGAAGCTTGTGGCGGTGCAGATTTCAGAGGAGCGCGCGACGGAGTTTCTGAGAGGATCGGAAAGTGAAAAGGATAATGCCGTGTGGAATACTGCGTGGCTGGAGGAGAAGAAGGCGTTTCTGAGGGAAACCGGCAATCATTTTCTGCTGGCTGTGTGGGGAGAACATGAGGAGAAGTGTCTGCTGTTTCTGAGTGATACGAAACGGGTTCGCCCGCTGGAATTTCTGGATTATCTGATCCCGGATTTCGGCTTGATCCGAGGTGATGTATTCTGCGCCAGTGTCCGCGTATCTTCGGTGATACTTAAGCTGCAGATGGAGGAGCATGGCATCGGACACACGATCGACTATTTGATGGAAAAGGCAGAGTCCTATTTCCGGGACTGTGTATGGATCGATGCGGCAGAATACGGCAGGGATCATGCCGAAGAGATCCGTCGGATGGAGTATTACCGCAAGAAAAGAGTGGCATGGGCGTATGTGAAAACAATCGATATGGTACCGGCAGGCAAAAAGCTGTGGCTGCGTTCTCTGGAAAATGAGTCTGGTCTTGAGGTGACTGCGGCACCGGATACTTATATTATGATCGGCTGTAAGGGTGAGGTCTATGATATCCGGCAGAAGAAGTTTGATGCCAGCTACGAAATGACACAGGAACCGCTTGATATGTTTGAGCAGATGATGGACTTCTGGCCGGAGCTTCAGACGCTGCCGGAGCAGGAATTTTTAAGCATTGACGAGTATGCGCATCTGTGCTATCCGAAGAAGGGAGCGGGAATATACGCCTGCCGTCTGGAGAAGCGGACGAAGATCTTTCCGGCTGGCGAGGGACACGAATATTTTCTTGGCAGACCGGGAGACTACATGGCGGTCCGATCCGATGATCTGACGGATATCTATGTGATCCGCGGAGACATTTTTGAACAGACTTATGAGCTGCAGGAATAGATCTTCTGCGTAGAATATATTGACGCTGATCATTATGTGGGGGAGGACAGAAATTTATCGATACGGTTTAACTGTCCCAGAAATCGGACAGATGCTTGCCGATGGATTCGGCAGACACCACATCATACGGGAACCATTCCCGTGGAAATAACGACTGATAACTGTTTTGCAGGAAGCGTTCGTCCAGAAGAAGGATGGCACCGCGGTCGGTGGCGGTTCGTATGACACGACCGGCGGCCTGCAGCACCTTATTCATACCCGGGTACCGGTACGCATAGTTGAAGCCGGTGCCCTTTTTCTCGTCGAAATAATTGCGAAAAAGTTCGTTCTGCGTGCAGACCATAGGAAGCCCGGTTCCAACCACGACAGCACCGATCAGGCGGCTGTCCTTCAGGTCGATTCCCTCTCCGAAGATACCGCCCATAACACAAAGTCCGACGGTTGTTCTGACCGGTGTGTCCTGAAAATGGGACAGAAACTCCTCGCGCATTGTCTCACTCATTGAGCTTTCCTGCATATACAGATCCACAGATGTGCGGCAGTAGGCGGATTGCTCCAGATAGTCGCGGATGTCTTCCAGCATGCGGTAGGACGGGAAAAAGATCAGATAGTTTCCGGTCTTTGCCTGAATAAAACGGAGAATATAATCGGTGATCCGCTGATATTCCCGTGGGGTGCGTCTGGTGTATTTCGTGCTGACATCGCGGGCAATGAGCAGCAGACGGTTGGAAGACTGAAACGGGGACGGCGCATAGATCGCATAATCATCCTCTCTGCCCGCAAGCTGTTCCCGGTAATAATTGACCGGAAGGAGTGTGGCAGAAAAGAAAACGGCGCAGCGTCCACGCTTCAGATACAGATCCAGGTTGCCGGACGGATCCATGCACTGCAGATGAAGGCAGAATGCACCGGCACTGTCATAATCGGCGTAAACGATATATTTGTCATCGATCGTCTCAAACACGGCAAGGAAATAGCGGAGTTCAAAATAGAATGCCAGAACCTCCTCGCGGGCATCGCCGTCCAGTGGAAGTGCGGCGGGCTCTCCCGGAGTAATGTCCGGAAGAGCCATGTAATCAGAGGAATCTGTGCGACCGTGAAGATATTCTTCTAACAGGGAGGACAGGCGCAGAGCCTTCATAACAAACGGTTCGATCTCGATCGGATCGTAAAGGCGGCGTTCCTCACAGCCCCGTTTTAATTCTAACAGCTCCTTGTTGCAGCGCTCCAGACTCCGTGCTGTTTTGCGGGAGTGCTTTGTCATGATCTTCTTAATCTTGAGAAAGTCCTCCTTGACAAGGCAGGAGGAGTACATTTCACGGGCACGGTCCACCAGATTGTGTGCCTCATCGATCAGGAAAACATAGTCATTCTCTGTCTCAAGGGCGAAGAAACGCTTGAGGCAGGCAGTCGGATCAAAGGCATAATTGTAATCGCCGATGATCGCATCACACCAGGTACTGATGTCAAGACTCATCTCAAAAGGGCAGACGTCATGCTTCTCTGCATAAGCAAGGATCCGTTCGCGCGAAATGGCATCCTCATGGGTCAGGATATCGTAAACGGCATCGTTGATCCGGTCGAAATGACCGAGCGCCCGTGGACAGGTTTGTGGGTTGCACTGTGGCTTGTCGAGAAGACAGATTTTTTCCTTAGCGGTCAGTGTGATGAACTTCAGCTGCATGCCCCTGTCGGAGAGAAGAGAGAAGGTCTCCTCTGCCACGGTGCGAGTGATTGTTTTGGCGGTCAGATAGAATATTTTCTCGGTGACACCCTCGCCGATGGACTTGACGGCAGGAAACACTGTGGAGATTGTCTTGCCTACGCCAGTAGGTGCTTCGATGTATAACCGTTTGCGCCGCAGAATGCTTTGATAAACACCTTTGACAAGACGCTGTTGTCCCTCGCGGTATTCAAATGGAAAATCAAGTTCCTGAATGCTCTCATTGCGTCTCTCCTGCCACTTGATCTGCCAGACAGCCCATTTCGCATATTCATGAAGGAGATCCATAAACCATTTCTCAAGCTCTGCAAAAGGGATGCGCTCGGAAAATGTACGCACCTCCTCCGTCGGAATATAGCAGTAGGTCATCTGGATGCCGACGTCCTTGAGCTTGTTCTCAAGGGCATAGATATAGCCGTAGCACATCGCCTGCGCTTTGTGGACAGGAACGGGTCCGGTCAGTCGCGATACATGGCGGTAAATGCCCTTGATCTCGTCAATCGTGGTGCCGCTGCCGTTCTTCTCCGGAAAGATGCCGTCAGCGCGGCCCTCTACGGTCATCTCTACCGATACACTGTCATAGGTGACCGGAAGTGTGATCGAAAGGGGAACCTCGGCACGGTAGGCAGAACCCATACGCTTCTGAAGCTTCTTATGGATGCGCGTACCCTCCTGCATGGCATCCGGGTCGGCGAGACCGCTTTCGGACGTGGTAATATCGCCGCTTCGCAGAATAAATTCCACGAGATTTCGCACGGATATTTTGACGGTATGCATGGTCTCCTCCTTTCGGTCTGTCCGGTACTTTTTCTCTTTCTAAAGCAGCTCTTCCAGCATGTCGCGGTCCCAGAGCACAACCCCGATCTTATCTGCCAGCTTGCGGGCTGCCGGCGTGAAATACTGGTTCGTCAGAACCATAGCAACGTGACATTCATAGAAAGCACGTCCGGCATAGACCTGCTGCACGGCTTCGATCCCGACATCGTAATTGTAGCGTTTGCACTGGATCGCGAAAGAAATTCCATCGCGGTACGCAAGGACATCAACGCCGAAATCACCGCTCGCCTTGGTGCTCTGGGCAAGCTCAAAGCCGTTGGAGGCAAGAATATCGCAGGTCAGTGCTTCGAAATCCGTACCGGAAATGTCATCCAGATCGGTCAGTGACCAGTCGCCGCGAATGTAATGTGAACGGGAGCGCAGCAGAAAATGGATCTTGTAAATGCAGAAAAGGATCAGGATCAGTCCTGCACACAGAGCAGGCGCAAAGTATGCTCCACCGCTCCACAAAAACAAAAATAAAAGCCCCACCGGGACCAGTGCGGCAAGCATGCCCCACAAAAATATATGTAAAGTCAGTCTTTTACGTCTCATAATGTAATCATGCCTTTCGATAAGTTGCAAGCGTTCGATCAAACTGCAAGCATTAAACCACAGACACACGACGGAAAGAATGTGTGTTCGGTAAAGAATATAATACAGGATGCCGGAGGAAAATGCAAGGTGGGAAGGCAGTATTTACGAGGGGAGGTTGTTGTTTTCCTGCGGATTCTTTTATATAATGATGCTGGAGCAACGAATGATTGTGCTTTGTCGGCCGGACCGGTCTGAAAGCAGACAGAAAGGAAGAAGTCTATGGATTATTTATCACATAATATTGCCGTCAATTTAAAGAGGATCCGTACCTCAAAGGGGATGAGCCTGGACGTGGCCGCGGAGCAGACCGGAGTCAGCAAGAGTATGCTGGCGCAGATTGAGCGCGGAACAGCCAATCCATCCATCGGCGTTCTCGGCAAGATCGTAAGTGGACTTCGCCTTGATTTTAATGAGCTGATCCAGACACCGCCGTTAGATTCGTATCTGGTCCGGACGGAGGAGACACCGCCGATCAAGGAGGTGCCGGGACAGTATCGGGTGTGGAACTGTTTTCCGATCGAGGATAATCATTTGGTCGAGATCTACCGGATCGATATTGAACCGGACGGCATTTATGCCAGCGGAAGCCATGGCGAGCGGACGCGGGAGTATCTTGCGGTCATGGAGGGGGAGCTTACCGTGGAATTAAAGGATGGCGAGCATATCGTGACGGCGGCGGATGTATTTCGTTTTGAATCCGATCAGTTTCATCGTTACATCAACAACGGGGATCAGAAGGTTCGTTTTATGACATTTTTTGTTGCATATTAATGTGTGCAGGTATGGAGGAAGAAGCGTTTTTTACGGTGGACCTGTTATATTGACTGTACTATTTTTGGTACTCCATAAGAAGTAGAAATGGTATTATAATAGCACACATCGTGCAATATATTGCACAAAATAAAATAAAGTGAAATTTTTTAGCCGTTGGTATTGACATGATTGCGATGACGTGCTATTTTATAGGTGTTCAATATAAAGGACGGCGGATGTGAGATACAGACGCACAGTACAGATGTTATGCTGAACGCATCACATCAGACAATTTAACACATCATACATGCAACAATGACGTTGTGATTTTCAAATTATTTTGAAAACACAGCGTCTTTTTTGCATTATAGGAAACTTCTTGTCAGGAAGGTGCCCGTAACGCAGTGGGAAGTCAACAAACACAGCGATTATTCATTAAGGAGGATACGATTATGAAATTAAAAGAAACAGGATTAACTAAGGAGCAGTTAAAGGAAAAAGTAAACAAATATATGATCGAAACTTATGAGCGTTTTGATTTTATTGCAGAGACAGCAAAGGATATGTATATGTACGATGAGAATGGTACACCATATCTTGACTTTTATGCAGGTATCGCCGTAAACAGCGCCGGTAACTGTAATGAGAAGGTTGTGGCAGCAATTCAGGATCAGGCAAAGGATATCATTCATACATTTAACTATCCATACACCGTACCACAGGCACTCCTGGCAGAGAAGATCTGTACGACGATCGGAATGGATAAGATCTTTTTCCAGAATTCAGGAACTGAGGCAAATGAGGCAATGATCAAGATGGCAAGAAAATATGGTGTTGAGAAATATGGTCCAAATAAATACAACATCGTTTCCGCTAAAATGTCTTTCCATGGACGTACCTTTGGTGCAATGAGTGCGACCGGTCAGCCGGACAATGCCTGCCAGATCGGTTTTGGTAATATGACTCCCGGATTTACATATGCGGAGTACAATAATCTGGACTCCTTCAAGGCGGCTGTAACCGATGACACGATCGGTATCATGATCGAGCCGGTACAGGGCGAGGGCGGTGTCAATCCGGCAACACCGGAGTTCATGACAGGACTTCGTAAGCTCTGTGATGAGAAGGGCATTCTTCTTCTGCTGGATGAGGTTCAGACAGGATGGTGCAGAACCGGTGCGGTGATGTCTTATATGAATTATGGTGTAAAGCCGGATATTGTTTCCATGGCAAAAGCAATGGGCGGCGGCATGCCGATCGGAGCAATCTGTGCAACGGCTGAGGTGGCAAAGGCATTTACACCGGGCTCTCACGGAACCACATACGGCGGTCATCCGGTTGCCTGTGCGGCATCTCTTGCGCAGATCGGAGAGCTTTTGGACAGAGATCTCGCCGGCAACGCAAAGAAGATGGGTGCTTACTTTATGGATAAGCTTTCTACACTTCCACATGTTAAGGAAGTACGTGGACAGGGACTTTTAGTTGGTGTTGAATTTGATGATACCATCAGCGGCGTAGATGTTAAGCATAAATGTTTTGATAAGAAGCTTCTCATTACGGCGATCGGTGCGCACATCATCCGTATGGTACCTCCACTGATCCTGACCGAAGAGGATTGCGATAAGGCATACGAGATCATCAAGGAATCTGTTGAGGAACTCAGTAAATAATCTGGAGGGAAACAGTTTGAAACAATATGTAATTACAGTCGGTTGTGAGTATGGCTGCGGAGGATCTGCTGTAGGAAGGGCCCTGGCAAGGAATCTTGGCATCGCTTATTACGACCGGACACTGATCGATAAGATCATAGAAGAAACCGGCGTCTCCCACGATCTCATGGAGATGGCGGACGCCGGCAAAGATGTAAAAGGTAAACGGGAAAATGCTGCCGGATCAACCAGTCTGGCGAAGTATAAAAATCTGACGGACCGTGTTGTTTATATTCAGAAGGAAGTTGTGAAAAAGCTTGCGGCGCGTTCCTCCTGTGTTATCATCGGAAGATGTAGTGACTATATTTTGCGAAATAATCCAAGATGCGTCAATGTATTTATTTATGCACCGGACAAGGTGCGTGTTCAAAATGTCATGCAGGAGCTGAAGGTGGGCGAGGAAAAGGCGAAGGAGCTGATCCGTGAAAATGATCAGATGCTTCATGCCCGTTACAAGCAGATGACAGGCTCAAACCGTGGCGCAAGACACAATCGTCATATGTTGATTGACAGCAGTGTTCTCGGAGTGGAAGAAACTGCAAAATATATTGAAGAATTTGTTGTAAAGGCACTTGCCAAAACTGAGGATACGGCAGAAGAAGGAAGGTGACTGTGATGGAGAACAAGAAAGCTTCGGAATTTGACAAGGTATTTAGTGCATGGGATATTCTGGTCATTGCCTTCGGCGCAATGATCGGCTGGGGCTGGGTGGTATCCAGTGGAGACTGGATCGTCAAGGGCGGTGTGCTCGGCGCAGCGCTTGGTTTTGTGATCGGCGGTATCATGATCTTTTTCATCGGTCTTACCTATGCTGAGCTGACGGCAGCGATGCCGCAATGTGGTGGCGAGCATGTATTCAGTCACCGTGCCATGGGCTCGACCGGATCCTTTATCTGTACCTGGGCGATCGTGCTGGGATATGTCAGCGTTGTGTGTTTTGAGGCATGCGCGCTTCCGACGATCGTTACTTATATATATCCGGGATTCTTAAAAGGGTATCTCTATTCGGTTGCAGGCTTTGATATTTATGCATCATGGCTTGCCGTGGCAATCATCATGTCAATATTGATCACCTATATCAATATCCGCGGAGCCAAAACGGCGGCGATCCTGCAGACGGTTCTCACCGTGATCATCGGTGGTGTCGGTATTCTTCTGATCGTTGCATCGGTTGTGACCGGAGATACCTCCAATCTGGATGGGCAGCTATTTCTGGGAAAAGATACAATGACTTCGTTTAAGGCGGTAATTGCAGTCGCGGTGACAACCCCGTTTTTCTTTATTGGCTTTGACGTAATTCCGCAGGCGGCAGAGGAGATCAATGTGCCGTTAAAGAAGATTGGTAAAATGATGCTTCTTTCCATTGTGATGGCGGTTACATTTTACGCACTCATCATTCTTGCGGTGGGATATGTACTAAATCACACGGAGATTGGGGCGGCCATGGGAGGCTCCGGTCTGGTGACTGCCGATGCGATGGCAAAGGCATTTAACAGCTCGATCATGTCCAAGGTGCTGATCGTCGGCGGTATGTGTGGTATCGTGACAAGCTGGAATTCATTCATGATCGGTGGAAGCCGCGCCATGTATTCGATGGCAGAGTCTTATATGATCCCGAAAATGTTTGCAAAGCTTCATCCGAAGTATAAGACACCGATCAATTCCCTGTATCTGATCGGACTGCTTTCCTGTCTGGCTCCGCTTGCCGGACGTAAGATGCTGGTGTGGGTATGCGATGCCGGAAACTTTGGATGCTGTCTTGCTTATTGTATGGTTTCTTTATCTTTCCTGATCCTGCGTAAGAAGGAGCCGGATATGCCGAGACCGTACAAGGTTGGTCCTTATAAATTTATTGGGACCATGGCGGTGCTGATGTCCGCATTTATGATCCTGATGTACATGATCCCGGGATCCGGCGCAACACTCGTCTGGCAGGAATGGGCAATGGCAGGCGGCTGGTGCGTACTTGGTGGAGTATTCTTCGTTGTCTGCAAGCTGAAATATAAGGAAGAATTCGGCTCCCTTGTCGAGATCATTTCCGATGAGGATGCAGCAGCACTGCAGTCCAGCGACGAAGAGATCAATGCAGCGCTGGATGCGGCGATCGATGCAGCAATCAACTCCGTGCTGGAGCGGGAATATATCGGTTCACTTTTGTAGTGGCAGGAATGGAGGATTACAATGAAAGAATTTACGTTTTCGGTACCACAGAACATCATTGTGGGAAAAGGAAGTCTTGCGAAGCTTCCGGAGGTAGCAGAAAAGCTTGGAGGAAAACATGGATTTATTATATCCGGTCCTCATTTAAATAAAATGGGAATTGTGGGTTCCTGTGCAGATGCACTGAAAGCAAAGGGGATCGAGAGCAGCGTATTTACGGAGACGGAAGGCAATCCTTCCGTGGAAACCGTAGATAAAGCCGCAGAAGCGTACAAGGCAAGCGGCGCAGACTTCATCGTTGCACTGGGCGGCGGTTCGCCGATGGATGTGGCAAAAGCGGTCGGCGTTGTTGCAAAATACGGCGGAAGCATCACGGAGTATGAGGGCGCTGACAAAGTGCCGGGAGACATCATTCCGCTGATCGCCGTGCCGACTACGGCAGGAACCGGCTCCGAAGTGACCGCTTTTTCGGTCATCACCGATCACAGCCGTAATTATAAGCTGACGGTTTTCAGTTACAAGCTGATCCCGTCCTATGCGATCCTGGATGCGGAGCTGCTCACAACGGCTCCGGTATCTGTGGCTGCCGCATGTGGTATTGATGCGATGGTACATGCGCTTGAAGCATATATTTCCACGGCCGCATCTCCATTCTCGGATGCAATGGCAGAGAAGGCACTGGAACTGATCGGTGCGAATATCCGCCGCTACACAGCGAACCGCAGCGATATCGAGGCAGCCGAAAATATGCTTGTAGGAAGCCTGTTTGCCGGCATTGCGTTCTCATGGGCGCGTCTCGGCGATGTCCATGCCATGAGCCATCCGGTCAGTGCCTTCTTCAATGTTCCGCATGGCGTTGCCAATGCAATTCTTCTTCCTACAATTGTAGAATACAATGCGCTGGCAGATCATGGAAAATACTTCAATATTTACAATTACATTGCACCGCTGCCGGCTGCTTTGGAGGAGTTCACTCCGGACATGCTGGTGGATGCGATCGTCGAGCTCAACGACTCCCTTGGCATTCCTGACGGACTGGAAGAAGTCGGCGTAACGAAGGATAAGTTTGACGCAATGGCAGACGATGCCATGAAGAGCGGCAATATCGCGGTAAATCCGAGAAGCACGACGAAAAAGGATGTGCTGGCACTGTATGAAAAGGCGTTTTCGGGTTTGGAATAATAATAGGATGTTGGGGACAAAAGGTAATTTGAGCCTTGCATCCTGATCTGCAATCACAACTTGTACCGCCCTCCAAAGGTTAGAATGGGAAATCTAACGATTGGGGGGCGGTATTTTCGTGTCCGATCCTTTTGACTGGTACATTTTTATGGAATCAGGTCAGAAAAAATGTAGCGAATAAAGAGAATCAGATCAGAAAAAATGTAATAAATTCATGGAATCAGGTCAGAAAAAATGTAGTATATATACTTGAATAGGTCAGAAAAAATGTGGTATGATAATGATAAAGAGGTGATTAAGTATGTATAGAACAGCAATGGATGATCTTTTGCAGTGGAAAGAGAAAATAAATCGAAAACCCCTGATCATAATGGGTGCCAGACAGGTTGGTAAGACGTGGCTGATGAAAGAATTTGGAAAGACGCATTATGAGAAAACAGCATATATTTCATTCTATAATAATAAGAGAATGGATGATGTGTTCCAGGCGGATTTTGATATAAAACGTATCCTCATGAATTTAAATATCGAGTCGGGCGTTACGATCACACCGGGTGATACACTGATTATTCTGGATGAAATACAAGATTCTCCCAAGGTGTTGGAATCGTTAAAATATTTTTGTGAGGAGGCACCGCAATATCATGTTGTTGCCGCTGGCTCGCTTTTAGGCGTGACAATTCATGAAGGTGTTTCTTATCCGGTAGGGAAGGTAGATCTGTTGGATCTGTATCCTCTTAATTTTCGGGAATTTCTCTATGCGATGGATGAACAGAGCCTGGCAGATGCCCTTGCGACGAAGGACTATGCCTTGATTGATAATTTTTCGGAGAAGTATTTATTCTGGTTAAAAAATTATTATTATGTAGGCGGTATGCCTGCGGTTGTGGACGAGTTTCGTCAAAACAGGGATTATGCGGAGGTTCGTCAGATTCAAAACGATATTGTGCGGCAGTATGAGGGCGACTTTGGAAAGCATGTGGATGCGCGGACTCTGCCAAGGATTCGCCTTGTATGGGACTCGGTTCCGTTACAGCTTGCCAAAGAAAATAAAAAGTTTTTCTTTGGACAGATAAAAAAGGGTGCGCGCAGCAGTGAGTACGAGATTGCAATCCAGTGGCTGGTAGATTGTGGTCTTATTTATAAAGTGAATCGCGTGAATGAACCGAATATGCCATTGAAGGCGTATAAGAGCATGAATGCATATAAGCTTTTTGTACTGGATGTGGGCTTGTTAGGGGCAATGAGCGAACTGGAAGCGGAATCTATATTAGAAGGCAACGATATTTTTATCGAATTTAAAGGAGCACTTACCGAGCAATATGTTTTGCAGCAGTTAATTTCAGATACGCGGTATAATCCATATTATTTTGGCACAGAAAAGGCAACCTTTGAACAGGATTTTCTGATTCAAAAGGGAAAGGATATTGTTCCGATCGAGGTGAAAGCCGGTGAGAATATCCGCTCGCAAAGTCTAAAAGCATATTGCGATAAATATAAGCCGAATAAGGCGGTGCGCTTTTCGACGTTAAAGTATATGGATCAGGGATGGATGGAAAATATTCCATTGTATGCGGTCTGTAATTTGTAGAAATGATGATGTCAAACTATGGCTTTGAGAGGAAAGGAAGATGCAGGATTATGAATATATAATCCGTGGCGGTATTGGGAGCAGGGGCAGTTGGCTCCTATGTGATATGGGGACTGTCCCTTATTTAGTAGGTTGTGGAATGGAATTAGAATCGATGACATAAGGATTGTCTTTGGGAGAGAATATGGATATAATAGGCGTGATAAGAGTATTCGGTGCCTGACAGACTGACGCACCGGCAGACAATGATCAGAAAGGAAATCAGGATTATGGCAGATAAAGAGTATGGATTTGAGGAAACAATGGTGACACTGACAGATGAGGATGGACAGGAAAAGGACTTCTATGTGGATGAGATCTACGAGGTAGATGGACGTCTCTATGCGGCAGTCATTCCGTCCGATGTCGAGAATGTGACGGAGTATTATGTGTTCCGGTTGATCGACCTTGGAAACGATGACTTCGAGATGGAGGATATCGAGGAAGAGGCAGAGTATGATGCGGCAGCAGATGCGTATGAGGAGATTCTGGATACAAGAATGTGGAACCGGGAGTTTGAGGGAGAGTAAGCATGTCCGAGAATAACACCCCCGATTCACAGGACTCTCACCCTTCCGTAGCGCGTCCGCTCCTCAACATCACCTCCGCCATTATCTCTGCCCTTCCGGCGGTTGATCCGCGGCTTCTCGCAGTGCCGGTGATCGCCAGTGTGGTAAATGAGATTGGTGCCTTTTTCGATGCGGCGAGCATCGAGCGGCGTCTGCATGAGCTGGAGGTTAAATTGGATGAGCAGACGATGAGTGTGGACAGGCTGCAGGAACGGTTGGAATGTCTGGACGAGCATGGAAGATATGTGTTTCGCAACAATCTCAAACATCTGTGTCTGACGGCGCTTCCTGAGACGACAGATACCTTGATCAACAGCATGATCGCATATCTTATGGAGGATGCGCAGGAAATGGATGAGGAGATATGCGAGATTGTCTCTGCCTGCAATGCCAATGATATCCGTTTTTTGAAAAGGCTGAAGCATTTCCTCGAGAAAGGGGAGCGGACGCAACAGAATCAGAAATATATAGAGGCACAGCAGAATGCGGCACAAAGCCATGAAAACGACTCCGTGGGAGGCGGATTTTTCACGCCGACACGGTGGCAGGATCGTAATGTAATTTACGGAGAGAACACCATTTTCTGGAAGGATTTTACAAAGTTTTTCAATATGATCAATATAGATGATATGGGGCGTATTTTAAATCAGACGGCTGTGGATCGTGACGGCAACAAGAATATGGAATGGGCGTATCTGATACGATCGCTGCTGAAATTTCAAAATCTCGGAGTTGTGCAGGTGGAATTTCAGGCGACAGTGGGGACGATTAGTGCCAATCATGTGGAGCGGTTCCATATTACATTGTTTGGGCAAAGATTGTTAAAGTACATATAAATATTGGAGAAAGATCATGAAAATTTTTGTTGACGCGGATGCCTGTCCGGTGGTAGATATTGTAGAGAAGATTGCAGGCAGTCATCATATTCCGGTGACGCTTTTATGTGATACCAACCATGTGCTGCGCTCTGATTACAGTGAGGTGATCGTGGTGGGAGCAGGGGCGGATGCCGTTGATTATAAGCTGATCAGCCTTTGTAAGAGGGACGATATCGTGGTGACGCAGGATTACGGTGTAGCCGCGATGGCACTTGGAAAGGGTGCGGCGGCGATCCATCAGTCCGGAAAGTGGTACACCAATGAGAATATCGATCAGATGCTGATGGAGCGTCATCTGAACCGCAAGGCACGCCGCTCCTCTCACAAGAATCATATCAAGGGTCCGAAAAAGCGGACAGCGGAAGATGATGAGAGGTTTCGTGATTCTTTGGAAAGGTTGGTTCAGGCAAGGCTTCGGGAGATTACTTGACAGAGAAAACAGACAGAAAGAGTAGGAAGCGATTTAATTATGAAAGGACTTTATAAATTCAACGATTTCATTGAGCGCTGGATGGCATTTGTGACGCCGTCCTGCCTGCTGTTTGGAGTGTTGTTTCCGCAGATTGCAAAGCATGGAGTGCCGTATGTGCCCTATGTCTTTGCTTTTATTACGTTTACGGGGGCACTTAAATCCCGGTTTCGCGATGTGGCAAATGTGTTTAAGGCACCATGGGCGCTGCTTGTTATCATGCTTCTGCTGCATCTTGTGATCCCGGGTGTGGCATGCGGTGTTGGAAATCTGGTCTTTCCGGATAATACGAATCTGGTGACAGGTATGGTTTTGGAGTTTGCGGTTCCAACGGCGGTGGTCAGTATGATGTGGGTGACGATCTACGGCGGTAACAGTGCACTGACGCTGGCGTTGATCGTGATCGACACGGTTCTGGCGCCGTTTCTGATCCCGCTTACCCTGCGGCTTTTCGTTGGTTCCAGAGTGACGATCGACATGACACATATGATCCGCCGGTTGATCTTTATGGTGGCGGTGCCGGCACTGGCGGCAATGACGTTGAATGAGATCAGCAGGGGGCGTGCGCAGGAAACGCTTCCGAAGAAGCTGGCGCCGTTTTCAAAAATGGCACTGATCTTTGTCGTTGCTTCCAATTCCTCCGGGGTGGCACCATACGTTCGTCATATGACGGTGGAGCGGTTCGAGGTGGCAGGGCTGATCCTCTGTTTGGCTGCAGGCGGCTACCTTGTCGGAATGGGAATTGCCCGTTTTATGGGACAGGACAGAGACACGCAGATCTCGATGATGTATGGAGCAGGTATGCGCAATATCAGTGCGGGAGCGGTGATCGCCACGACATCCTTTCCGGGAGAGGTGCTGTTTCCGGTGCTGATCGGCACGCTGTTTCAGCAGGTGCTTGCAGCACTGTATGGAAAAATCCTGTGCGATAATTCCGGAAAAGGACAATGATACTGTTTGCCGCCTGTATCATACTATGCGAAAAGAAATATTGTAAATTCGAAGAAAACGCAGTATAGTAAGCGTAAATTATTACAACATCACAAAAAGAAATACGAATCATTGTTACATCATCACAATGTATCGACCATGGGAAGATAGTATGATAGTAGCAATCAAAGACAACACGAGATAACGAAGGCGTTACCAAGACATTGGTAGCGCCTTTTTGATTTTATTCTTGCAGTATCGTCTTTGAAATTCGTGAAGTAAGGAGGCAGATCATGAATAAAAGTATTGGTTACATTACCGGTGAAGAATTTATGGAGCTGGCAGCCGTTCAGGGCGCCAAAGTGTTATCTGCCCCGAAATCACTTCATCGAAGGATCGGTAAAGTCAACATCTTAGAGGTGCCGGACATTGAGAAATATGTTGAGGAGGATGAGATCATTATATCGACATTATTTCCGTTTAAAGATAATCTGGAAGAATTTATCCGACTGCTTCGCAAGCTTGCAAAACGAAATATCACAGGATTTGCGATTAAGCCAAGACGGTTTATTCAGACGATTCCGGAGGAGGTCATTACGATTGCCGGGGAATTGGATATGCTTCTGATCGAGCTGCCGGATGACACGGTATTTGCGGATGTGGTTTATGAAGCGGTTCAGAAAATTTCCAATAAATCTGTCGATCTGTTTTTGCAGATCCAGAAAAGGACCGAGGCACTTCTGCTGAAAATGAATCAAAGCAGAGACATTCTTGAGACAATGCAATGCATTGAGGAAGAGCTTGGCATTCCATTGTTTCTCATTGATTCCATGAATAAAAGTTTTCTGACACCCGGAGCAAAAGAGCGGCTGGGAGATCTTGATTATGACGTGTGTAAGAAGATCCGCAGTAAGGCATCCGATGGCAAGATGAGCCAGCTGTTGCTGAGAAACCGGCAGGTGAAAATGTACACGATGGAGGTGCATGACCGGAATCTTTCCAGTATGCTTTTAAATCTGATCACGGGAGAACCGATTTCCGGAGTGGAGGCAGGAATCCTGGAAAACGTCGCGCAGATGCTTTTCATACAGGTTAGAAATTATCATATTATCCGGGAGCAGGCAAGAAAATATAAAGCCAATTTCCTGATCGACTGTCTCAAAGGAATTCTTGTTTATCAGCAGGATATTCTCAAATATGCGGCAGACGCAGACATTCAGATCGACAGTCAAAGTAAATACGGTGTGGCGATTTTGAATAAAGAGGAATGGCGGCCGATGCGGGAGCAGCAGATGAAATTTCTGATGCGGCAGTGGGAAAAGAAATTTCTGGTGGTTACGCTGGAGGACAATATTGTATTGATCCTGAATGAAAAGCAGCTGGAGCACCTTGAGGAGTTGTTTGAACGCTATTTTCTGCAGCAGCAGATACCGGCAGAAAATATATGCATCTATGTCAGCGATGGCGATGAGATCACTTCTCTGGCAAAGGAATATCAACAGGCACTTCTGATCAAACGGATCGCGGGACTTTGCAATCTGAAAAGGGCAGTGATCCGGTACCGGGATCTGGGAAGCTACACGGTTCTGTCACTGCTTCCGATGGAACACCCGGAAATCCTCAGGATGGAGGAACGTTTTGTGAAACCGATCCGGGAATATGACACAGCGCATAACACAAAGCTTTTGGAAACGCTGAGTACCTATTTTGGGACAGAGCAAAATCTTCGTGAAACGGCAGCGTGTATGTATACGCATTACAACACGATCAGTTACCGGATGGAGAAGATCAGGGAACTGCTTGCACTTCCGAAATGGGATGCGGAGATCCAGTTGCAGTTACAGATTGCATTGAAACTGTGGAACATGAATTTCAAAGATAGAAATGAGGCGGCAAGATGAAGATAAACAAATTTAATCCAATCATTAAGACAAATCAATTGAAGATCCGGTTTGGTGATTTTGTAGCAAATCAAAATATCAACTTGTCCGTATATGCCGGACAGATTCAGTCGATCGTTGGAGAAAACGGTGCCGGCAAAAGCACATTGATGAAAATGCTTTACGGTACATATAAGCCGACATCGGGAGAAATCTTAGTGGACAGGGAACGGGTTCATATGACGCCGCAGATCGCAATGCGGCTTGGCATCGGTATGGTGTTTCAGGACTTTCGGATCATCCCGGCATTTACTGCGTTTGAAAATATCATGATGGCACTTCCGAAGGAGAAAAGAAAACGTCCGAAGGAAGAGATCAAGAAGGAGATTTGTGAGATCTCACAGAAATATAAGATTCCGGTTGATCCGGATATGCTGGTCGGTCAGATGGATCTGGGACAAAGACAGCGGGTGGAGATCATCAAGGTATTGATGATGGGAAAAATGCGTGTCCTGATTTTCGATGAGCCAACCAGTGTGCTGACACAGCAGGAGGCACAGGAATTTATCAAAATGCTTCAGTCTATGCGCGATGACGGTTATGCGATCCTTCTGATCACCCACAAGCTTCATGAGGTTATGGCATGCTCCGATGTGATCACCGTGCTTCGCCACGGCGAGATTGTTGAGAAGGAAGAGAAAGAAAACGGCTACGATCAGGAGCGGCTGATCTCGAAAATGATGGGTGGCGAGGTGACGATCCACACCGATTATGAGGATCAGAAAAAGGTCTTTGAAAAGGAAGAGGTTCTTTTGGAAGGAAAGGACATGAGCATCTACAATGCACAGCACCGGGAGTTGATCCGGCACGGCAATCTGACCATGAAAGCCGGCGAGATCATCGGTCTGGCAGGAATCTCAGGACGAGGACAGCGAGAGCTTCTTGAGACATTGTTTGGTGTTAATGTCCTGAAAATGGGACAGCTTACGATCGCCGGCAAGGATATGACAAAGTCCTCGATCCGGGACAGGATCGAAGCGGGAATGGCACTTGTATCGGAGGATCCAAAGAGAGATAATGTCGTCGCCGGAATGAAGATTTATGAGCATTTCGCTTTGAACGGACCGGAGATTTCCTATAAAAAGGTTGGAATCAACTGGAAGGATCTGACCGATAAGATGGACACATCCAAAGCCGTAAAGGAGCTTGGTGTTCCGGAGAAAACAAGAGAGCTTGCGACACTTTCCGGTGGAAATATACAGCGTTGTATGCTGGCAAGAGCCGTGATGAAGCAGCCGAAGATCCTTTTGGCAAGCTATCCGAGCCGCGGACTTGATGTCGGAACCGTGGAGATGGTTCATCAGACATTGGTGGAATTAAGAAATCAAGGCTGCAGCATTCTTCTTGTTTCTGAGGATTTGGAGGAGCTGTTATCTGTATCTGACAGCATTGTCGTGGTCAGCGGGGACACCCTGACGGAGAAGTTAGATCCGAAGACAACATCGGCACTGGAAATTGGAGATCTGATGATAGGAGGAAAAGAGCATGAAAGATAAAACGGAATCAATCAAACAGGCGTTGCTTACAGTGCTCGCGCTGGCAGTGATGGTCGTAATATTCGGCGTTTTCCTGATGACTCAGGGCGTCAATCCCATTCAGATCTATGGTGATATGATCGTGTCCACGCTGGGTAATTCTTACGGAATCGGGCAGGTTGTTGTGAAATCGTCTCCATTCATTATGGTTGCCGTGGCGACTGCGATCTCCGCAAAGGCAGGACTGGTCAATGTCGGCGGGGAAGGACAACTCGCGATCGGTGCTCTGCTTGCAACGTTTGTGGCGGTCTTTGTTGCTAAATCCATGCCGGGTCCGGTTGGAATCCTTCTGATGCTTGTGGCAGGAGCGCTTGGTGGAGCAGTATGGAGCGGACTTGCCGGACTGATGAAGGTCAAAGCGGGGATGAATGAAACGCTGACCACGGTAATTATGAATTACATAGCATATGATATTGTTAGTTTCTTTGTGTATGGCATCCTCAAGGATCCGGAATCCTTCAGCTGGCCGATGTCCCCGGAGATTGCAGATAAGCTCCGGCTGCCGGAGATCTATGTTGGTGTAAGCATCGGAATCTTCGGTGCTGTGGCGGTGGCAATTGTCACCTGGCTTGTTTTAAAGAAAAGCGCCTGTGGCTTTCGGCTTCGTGTGATCGGCGGAAATGCAGAGGCGGCAAAGCATGCAGGATTTTCAGTGGCGAAGATCCAGATGGCTGCCATGTTGATCTCCGGTGCAATTTCCGGAATCGCAGGTATGGTAGAGATTGCCGGAGTTGAAGGAAGACTTCGTACGACAACCGGCGTAAATTATGGATATTACGGTTTCCTGGCAGCATGGATGGCATGGAACAATCCGCTGGCAGCGATCATTACCTCCGTGGTGATCGGATTCCTGTGTGTAGCGGGTAACGTGTTGGAGCAGTCCAGTGGTCTTCCATCCTCCGGAACCAAGATTTTGATGGCACTCGTTTTACTTGGCATTTTGTGGAAAGGAAAGGGGCGTAAGAAATGTTCATAACATCTTTATTATCTGGAGCAATCCAGTGTGGTACCTCCGTTCTCTATGGCATTTACGGTGAGACGGTAACCGAGCGTGTGGGCGTGATCAACCTTGGCACCGAAGGCTGTATGGTGGTCGGAGCTCTTGCGGCATATGTGTGTACCTATCACACAAAGTCCCCGCTTCTCGGTATTTTGATGGCGGCAATCGGTGGCGGTGTCCTCGCACTGCTTCATGCGATCCTGGTCATCGGCAGAAAAGCCAATCAGCTTGCGACAGGTCTTACGATCATGTTTCTGGGGCTTGGTCTTACGTCGTTTCTGGGACAGCAGTACGTCAGCGTTTCCATTGATGGACTTAGCATGATACCGATTCCGGTTCTGTCCGGGATTCCGGTCATAGGAACAGCGCTGTTTAATCAGGACATTCTCGTATATGTTTCTTATATACTCTGTCCGTTGCTTTGTTATCTGTTGTTTAAGACAAGACTGGGATTATTACTTCGGGCAACCGGCGAGGACGAGGAGGTTGTATTTGCCTATGGTGCAAACCCGAAGCTGTTACGTTATATCGGTGTCGTGCTTGGCGGTATGATCTCTGCGATCGGCGGAGCGCAGCTTGCCATTGCTTATACACATACATGGATTGAAAATATGACAAACGGTCGTGGCATTATCGCGGTAGCTCTTGTCGTGCTTGCCGGATATCATCCGAAGAAAGCGATGATCGGTGCCTACATTTTCGGTGGCGCACAGGCGTTGCAGCTTTTACTGCAGGCACAGGGCGTTCATATTTCAACATTCATCCTGCAGATGTTTCCGTATCTGTTCACAATCTGCGCATTGTTCTTTGCATCCCGCAAGAAGGTTCAGGCAATGCCTGCAGAATTAAAGAAGATTATTGAGAGCTCTGCGAATTCGTAGAACTTAAGATAAATAATTAAGAAAAGAGAGGTAATCACTATGAAAAAGAAAATCTGGAAAAAATTGATGTCAGTCGTCCTCTGCGGTGCCATGGTATTTTCGATGGCGGGCTGCGGAAATACCGGTGGAACAAACAGTTCCAGTGAAGCGGATTCTTCTGCGAAAACAAGCTCTGAGAAAACAGACAGCAAGAAAACAACCGTAGGTTTTATCTTTGTCGGAGCAAAAGATGATTACGGATACAATCAGGCGGCATACAATGCCAGCGTAGCTGTTGAGAAGCATTTTGGTGATCAGATTCAGGTGCTGCGTCAGGAAAATGTACCGGAGACCGAGGAGGCATCCAGAGCTCTGGAGCAGATGATCCAGAAGGGTGCAACCGTGCTCTTCCCGACATCCTACGGACATCTTGAGCCGGCAATGGATGTGGCAAAGAAATATCCGGATGCTACATTTTTCCATCAGGGCGGTTTAAAGACAATGGATAATCTTGGAACCTATTTCGGAACCATCTGGCAGAGCTTTTATCTTTGTGGTATCGCCGCAGGTGCCAATACAAAATCAAATAAGCTTGGTTTCGTGGCATCATTCCCAATCCCACAGGTTCTTGCAAATATCAACGCCTTTGAACTGGGTGCAAAATCAGTGAATCCGGATGCGACAACCTCTGTCATCTTTACCGGAAGCTGGAGTGATCCTGCATTGCAGACAAGCTCCGCCAACACATTGATCGACAAGGGCATTGATGTTATCGCGCAGCATCAGGACAGTACGAAGACAATCGTTGAGCTTTGTGAGCAGAAGGGTGTTTACTGTGTCGGCGATCACGCAGATGCGTCAGAGCTTGCACCAAATACATGGCTGACCGGTGCTGTATGGCATTGGGATGACCTGTTCATCGATATGGTACAGACTGCGATCGACGGTAAGTTCGACGGAAGCAAATATGATGGAAAATATCGTGGTGGTCTGAAGGAGGGCGTAGTAGATATCGCTCCGTTTGGTAAGAGCGTATCAGAGGATACCCAGAAGAAGATCGAAGAGGAAAAGGATAAGATGATCAATGATGATTATAATCCATTCAGCGATGAGATCAAGGATCAGAAGGGCAATATCGTCTGCAAGAAGGGTCAGACACTGACCATTGATGAGATCGAGTCTATGGATTATCTGGTCGATGGTGTGATCGGAAGCACAAAATAAAGAAATAATTCAGATCGGGGAGCTGCTTCTTATAACAATGTGGGAGGCAGCTTTTCCCGTAAACAGAGAGGAACGGTGATTATGATGTATATAAATTCAGAACCTTACAAGTGGCCTTATAACGGAGATCTCAGAGCAGACAACACCGCGCTGATGATCATTGATATGCAGACGGATTTCTGCGGAGAGGGTGGTTATGTGGATGCCATGGGATATGATATTTCCCTGACGAGGCGTGCGATCGAGCCGATCAAAAGGCTGCTTGCGGCAGCCAGAAAGGTGGAGGGTCTGACGATCATCCACACCAGAGAGGGGCATCGTCCGGATCTGTCGGATCTTCCGGAAAATAAGCGCTGGAGAAGCGCACAGATCGGCGCGGAAATTGGCGCAAAGGGACCGAAGGGAAGGATTCTTGTCCGTGGAGAAGAAGGCTGGGATATCATTCCGGAGCTTTATCCGAAGGAGGGCGAGATCATTATTGACAAGCCGGGCAAGGGAAGCTTTTGTGCGACAGATCTGGAGCTGATCCTTCGTCAGAAGGGCATTGAAAATATTATTCTGACCGGAATCACTACGGATGTCTGTGTTCACACAACGATGCGCGAGGCAAACGACCGCGGTTTTGAGTGTGTGATTCTTGAGGACTGCACCGGAGCCACTGATTTTGGCAATCATCAGGCAGCGATCAAAATGGTCACGATGCAGGGTGGTGTCTTTGGTGCCGTGTCTGACTCGGCAAGTGTGATTGAGGCGTTGGAGAAGCTGGCAGGAGAATAGCAATAAAAGATTTGTTGGCATAGGAAAGGATGTATTGAAATGATAGTAGATGCAAAACCATATGAATATACCTTTGACCCGGAGAAAACGGCACTTCTTGTGATCGATATGCAGAGAGATTTCTGCGAGCACGGCGGCTTCGGAGAGATGCTTGGCAATGACATTTCTGAGGTGACGGCAATTATACCGCAGGTTGGTAAAGTGATCGATCATTGCAGAAGTCTTGGCATGCCGGTGATCTATACAAAGGAAGGTCATCTGCCGGATCTGTCGGACTGTCCACCGAGTAAGCTGCGCCGCTCGAAGAAGCAGGGCGCTGGGATTGGTGATATGGGACCGATGGGACGGATCATGATCCAGGGGGAGCCGGGCAATGACATTGTGCCGGAGCTTTATCCGAAGGAAGAGGATATCGTGATCCATAAATGTGGTAAGGGCTCTTTCTATAAGACAGCGCTGGAAGATATTCTGCAGGAAAAGGGAATTGAATCGCTGATCGTGACCGGTGTAACGACGCATGTCTGTGTGCAGACCACGATCCGTGAGGCAAACGACCGCGGATACGAATGCCTGCTGATCGAGGATGCCTGTGCGGCATATGATCGTGCCGATCATCTGGCCTCTCTTCGGATGATCACGCAGCAGGGGGCGATTTTCGGATGGACTGCGGATACGGAGTCCTTGTTAAAGGCGTAGAAGAGAAAATAGTCTGTCCGAAAAAACGGACAGTATTTGGAGGGAACATGAACGAAGAGGAAATCGTAGAGCTTGCGGTCTGCGGACTGCATATGAGAGGCTTTGCGCTGGAGCATCAGCTTACCGGGCTGGGGGCAGTTTATGACAGAACCGACCACACAGCGCCGGTGTACCGCATGGTAAGAACCGCGACAGAGCCGGAGAAACCAATGCTTGTCTGTGCGCAAAACGGGACAGAACTTGAGGTGGAGATCTGGCGCATTGCATTGTCCAGGATCGGAAGCTTTCTGCAGATGATACCTGCGCCGCTTGGGCTTGGCAAGATGCGCCTGCAGGACGGGCAGGAAGTGATCAGCTTTGTCGGTCAGGCGGGGGCAGAGGAAGGTCTTGCGGATATATCGGGCTATGGCGGCTGGCGGTATTATGTGCAGGGGACACAGAAATTGTCATAAAGGCATAAAATGGGTGGTAAGAAGCTGTGGTATCTCCACAAGGAAATCACCGGGGCGTATTGTTATCATAAGACTATAAGATATGAAAAAATACACAGGAAAGGAATGTTGTTTATGGAAGAAAAACATCTGACCATTGCATCGGTGAAGGCAGCATATCAGAGTGGAGAGAAAACGCCGACAGGATTGATGCAGGAAATCATAGAAAAAGCAAAGAAATACAGCGATAAAAATATCTGGATCATTGAGCCGGATATGGAACGGATCCGTCCGTACATAGAGAAGCTTGGAAAGATGGATTTTGGCAAAAAGCCATTGTGGGGAATTCCGTTTGCGATCAAGGATAACATTGATCTGGCCGGGACTCCGACGACGGCAGGATGCAAGGCATACACTTATGTGCCGGAGGAGAGCGCCACGGTGGTTGACCGTCTGATCAAAGCCGGAGCGATCCCAATCGGTAAAACAAATCTGGATCAGTTTGCAACAGGACTTGTCGGAACAAGAAGTCCTTATGGGGAGGTTTCAAATGCGCTGAAGCCTGAGCTGATCAGCGGCGGTTCCAGCTCCGGTTCGGCAGTGTCGGTTGCACTTGGAATGGCATGCTTTTCCCTGGGAACAGACACCGCGGGAAGCGGACGTGTCCCGGCGGCATTAAATCATCTGACCGGCTTTAAGCCGACCTGTGGCGCATGGCCGTTAAAGGGAGTTGTTCCGGCATGTGCAAGTCTTGACTGCGTCACTGTTTTTGCGGATTCCGTGGAGGAGGCAATGAAGGTGGACGAGGTCGTACGTGGGCTGGATGAATCCGACCGTTGGTCGAAGGATGTGTCCCGAAAAGAGGACAAGCTTCCGGAATGTATTTACCTGCCGGAGCAGGAACCGGAGTTCTACGGACCATATGACGTGCAGTACAAAGCAGCATGGGACAAGACGATTTCCTTCCTGAAGCAGACGGGCTGCAAGGTGCAGAGAGTGGATCTTAGCTTTTATCAGAAAGCGGCGCTTCTGTTGTATGGAGGTCCCTGTGTGGCGGAGCGCTGGTGTGATCTGGGAGATTTTGTAAAAGCGCACAGCGAGGATATCTTCCCGGTGACAAGAGAGATTCTTATGACCGGTGACCGCCCGGATTACACGGCGGCATATCTGTATGATACGATGCATGAACTGATGGAATACAAGAGACGTTCCCGGAATCTGCTGAGGGATGCCGTCATGATCTTTCCGACCTGTGCGGGAACTTACACAAGAGATCAGGTGCGGCGCGATCCGATCAATACCAACAGCGATATGGGAAAATATACCAATCACTGCAATCTGCTCGATATGAGTGCGATCGCTGTTCCGGGTATTGATGCCGGAGAAGATCTTCCGTTTGGAATCACGATCTTCGGGCTTGCCGATGCAGAGCATAAGATCGTGGCGGTGGCAAAGAAGTGTCGTGCCTATGCGTAAGCGTAATGCAAAACGGTATTTGCAGGCGGAAGAAATTTTCGTTCCACAGTCTTCTGTGGAAGGAGAACCATCTGATGTGAATTTATGCAGCCAAAATCTGTCAGATTGTGAAAAAGTCACGACGGGAAATGTTCTGCTTTCCGGAAGGATCCATTCGGTATTTCATCATGTGATCAATGTTGTGACAGAGCAGGGGACGCTTTTCTCATTGGTGAATCAGGGGACAGAAACCTTTGCGGGAGCCATTTCTCTTGTGGAGGATATAGATTTGAAAACCCTGCTGCTTAAGGCAGGAGATCCGGTTGTCTGGCAGACAGATATGATCTGTCTTGGCAGCTTAGTTCATATTTCGCTGGATCATGTGCAGGTCCAAACAGTTCCGTATGTCCCTGAAATCGGACAGAACATTTCCCGACAGACCATAAGCCGGATCAGTCATCTGGTGGAAATATACGGCAATAAAAGCAGTCTTTACGATGCGTTATTTGATCAGCCGTATCTGGATGAATATGGAAGAATGTTTCGGGAGAGGCTGCATCGTCTGCAGGCGGCTCTGGCAGCCGGGACGGCTTTGGAGAATCGAAAAACCGGCACCGGTCAAGTGGCTGCAGAGACTCAGAAGGCTTGCACAGATCAAGTGGTACCGGCAGATCAGAATGCTTGTACAAGTCAGAGGTGTTTTGATTATGATTATCAAAGCAAGATCCGGCAAGCGGTATCCGGCTTTCTGGGGCTTGGAATCGGTATGACACCATCGGGAGATGATTTCCTGTGCGGATTGTTTGCGGCAGCTTACGCGAGAGGAGATTCCTGGCGCAGGGCGATGGATATGGATCGATACCGGGACTGGATCCGTGGAAGTACCGGCGCAGTCAGCAGTGCCATGCTGGAAAATGCCTGGCGTGGTCTGGTGAGAAGGTCTCTGTGGCAGTTATTTGATGCAATGGCACAGGGGGACTGGGAGGTGCAGAAAAGAGCCGTACATAATGTGATCCGTTATGGAAGCACATCGGGAACCGATATGATGTGCGGCGTTTTGTTTGGACTTTCGGGAGGAACAAATATATGAAGAAATATATTGAGATACGCAAAAATGAATATTATGATTCCGTGACGCTGATGTCGCTGTCAGCGCAGATCAAAAAGCGGGATGATGTGGACAATATCGTGGTGTCCATGGGAACCGCAATGAACAAAGAGCTTTTGGAGCACGTTGGTCTAAGCAACGATGAGGTGGAAAGCTGTGATGAAAATGATCTGATGATCGCTTTTGAGATTTCCGATAGCACAGAGGAAGAGGAGATAAAGCAGGAGATCGAGCGCAGACTGAAGGGCGATGAGAGCGGTAAGGAGCATCAGAAAGAAAATTATACTAGCCTGAAACAGGCGATGTCGCAGGAAGAGGAGGCGGATCTGGTTGTGATCTCTGTTCCGGGAGAATACGCCGGACGTGAGGCGAGAGTGGCTTTAAAGGCAGGAAAAAATGTCATGCTTTTCAGCGATAATATTACGGTCATGCAGGAAAAAGAACTGAAGGAACTGGCACATGAGAAGGAGCTGCTTTTGATGGGTCCCGATTGTGGGACATGTCTGATTAATGGAGTGGGACTCTGCTTTGCCAATCAGGTCAATGCCGGAGATATCGGTATCGCCGGGGCATCCGGAACCGGAATGCAGGAGGTAATGACGCTGATCAGTGAATATGGTGGCGGTATTTCCAATGCGATCGGAGTCGGCGGTCGGGATCTTAGCCGGGAGATTGGCGGGATCATGATGAAGGATGCGCTTCGTTTGCTGCAGGCAGATGAGCGGACAAAGATCATTGTTATGGTGTCCAAATTACCGGACAGTGAAGTGTTTGAGCAGATCCGGGAACTGATCCGTGAAGAGCTGACCAAACCGGTGGTTCTTGCGATCACAAACAGAGAGCCGGTCGAGGTTTCCGAAGAAAATGTGATTGTGGCAGAATCCCTGCGGGAAGCAGCGGCAAAGGCAGTTGAGCTTTCCCGTGGAACCGTGGTTCTTCCATGCGAAAATATTATTGCGGATACCATCTCTTTTGCACCGAAACAGAAATATATTCGCGGACTTTATTGTGGCGGTACCCTGTGCGCAGAGAGCTTCTATTATCTGCAGAATAAGTTAAAGGACGTATATTCCAATGTTTCCCATGAGGAATCTTCAATGTTGGAGGATGTGTTTGCGAGTCATGGAAATGTGCTTTTGGATCTTGGTGACGATCAGTTTACGAATGGAAGACCGCATCCGATGATGGACCCGACGATTCGCAATGAAAGAATTCTCGAGGAATGTAAGGATCCGGAGACAGCAGTAGTTTTGCTTGATTTTGAACTAGGATATGGCTCCGGTGCAGATCCTGTCGGAGGGACGATCGACACGATCCGGGAAGGAAAAAAACTTGCGGCAGAAGAAGGACGCGAGGTGGTTTTTGTGACGTATGTGTGCGGGACAAAAGCAGATTCGCAGAATAAAGCGCAGCAGAAAAAGCTGTTGGAGGATGCGGGCTGCATGGTTGCGGAGAGCAATATCGAGGCAGTGAAGCTTGCCTGTGAACTCGTGTCGGCACAATAAATAAACAGACATATGCAGAGCGGTTTGTTTGCCGGAATTGTGTGAGAAAGGATGGTGCATCAGATGAATCCAATATTAAACAAGGATAAAATATCTATTATAAATGTAGGACTGAAACGGTTTGAGGAGGACATGGAGGCACAGGCGGCAACGGTCTGTCAGGTAGACTGGAAGCCGGTTGCGGGCGGTAATAAGGAAATTCTTGCTGCGCTGGATGCGATCGAACCGCTACGTGACAAAATTGCGCAGGCGAATGGGGAGGTGATCGCAAGGATCCGTGCGGCAAAGCCGATGCTGGTTGATATCCGTCCGGCACTGGAATGTATTCCGGGAATGACCAAGACGACGATTCTTCATTCCGGACCGGATATTGACTGGGATGAAATGTGTGGTCCGATGCGCGGAGCTGTGATCGGAGCCGTGATCTATGAAGGGCTGGCTTCCGATGCCACTGAGGCGGAGAAGATCATCGAAGAAGGAAAGATTACCTTCGGAGCATGTCACAGCTATCATGCCGTGGGTCCGATGGCAGGAGTGATCTCCCCATCCATGCCGGTTCATGTGATCAAGGATATGACCAATGGCACATATGCATACTGTAACGTGAATGAGGGACTTGGAAAGGTGCTTCGTTTCGGAGCATATTCCGAGGAAGTATTAAACCGCCTTGCATGGATCCGGGATGAATTTGCGCCGGCGCTTCATAAGGCACTTGCTCTGACGGACGGCATTGATATTCAGTTGATCACGGCGCAGGCACTGCAGATGGGCGATGAGTGTCACAACAGAAATAAAGCGGCGACAAGTCTTTTCTATAAGCAGATCAGTCTGCTTCTTCTGCAGGCAGTGGAGGATAAAGAGGTGCTTGAGAGAGTGCTCTCATTTATTGCGGAAAACGATCACTATTTCCTCAATCTGTCGATGCCGGCATGTAAGATCTGTCTGGCGGCAGGACAGGGCGTAGAATATGCAACCGTGCTCACGGTTATGGCACGAAACGGTGTCAATTTCGGTATTAAGGTCAGCGGTCTTCCGGAAGAGGAATGGTTTGAGGGAGAGTCCAACTATATTGAGGGACTTTACTTCCCGGGCTACGGCAAAGAGGATGCAAACAGAGATATCGGAGACAGCGCGATCACAGAGACGATGGGGATCGGCGGCTTCGCCATGGGCGGCGCTCCGGCAATTGTACAGTTCGTTGGAGGAACAACGGATGATGCGCTGGCAGTGTCCCGAAAAATGTACAGTATCTGCGTGGACAGTAACCCGGCATATGCTCTGCCAAGCCTGAATTTCAAGGGAAGTGCACTGGGAATTGATATGCTTAAGGTGATCGAGACGGGAATCCTTCCGATCATCAATACCGGAATCGCCCATAAGGATGCAGGCGTAGGACAGATCGGTGCGGGAATTGTTTCACCGCCAATGGAATGCTTCCATAAGGCGCTGCTTGCTTATGTTCGCAAGTATACTTCTGAAAATGAATAGGAATGATGCACATGAGTACATATGTAATAGCAATTGGTGGGAACGCGCTGGCACAGAATGCCGGAGATCTGGACCGGATCCTTCGTGAGATCGCTGTGGCAGCAGTCGATTTTGCGGTGAAGGGTCATCATATCGTGCTGGTTCATGGAAACGGACCCCAGATCGGTAATCTTGTGATCCAGAATGAAGCGGCACGCCCGGTCATCCCGGAAAATTCCATGGATGAGTGTGTGGCAATGACGCAGGCAATGATCGGATATCCGTTGCAGCAGCACATTTATAATGAACTGCAGACAAGAAAAAGTGATCTGCAGGTAGCTACAATCGTGACACAGGTATTGGTGGATCGGGATAAGCTGGAAAGCCTCAAGCCGACCAAACCGATCGGACCGTTTTATACGAAGGAGCAGGCACGGCAGATCGCAGAGGAAACCGGCATGGTGATGGCGGAGGATTCCGGGCGGGGCTACCGCCGGCTGGTTGCATCTCCAAAGCCGGAAGGGATCGTGGAGATCGATACGATCCGCAGACTGTTAGATGCCGGTGCGATCGTGATCAGCGGTGGCGGCGGAGGCATCCCGGTTGTGCGGGAAGCTGATGGAAGCCTGCAGGGAGTCAGTGCTGTGATCGACAAGGATTTCACAGCGGAGCAGATCGCCTGTGACACCGGTGCAGATGAACTGCTTATTCTGACCGGCGAGGAATATGTTTCTGTAAATTATGGCACTCCGGATCAGCGTGCACTGCATCAGGTGACGCTGCAGGACATGGAAACATATATTGAGCAGGGACAGTTTCCGGAGGGTAGCATGCTTCCGAAGGTGCAGGCGGCAAAACGCTTTGTCAATCACCGGCAGGGCGGAACGGCAGTCATCGGATCACTGACCCGAATATGGGACATACTCGATGGCACCAGCGGAACGAGAATACAATGCGGGTAAGCACTTTAGTCCCTTCCTTCTCCCCTCAGAACCTGATCAAACAAACGCGCATTTTCTAATGTCATTTCCAGAGGACAGACCGCACTTTCGGTTTGTCCTTTTTGTATGCAGGAAATTACTTCTTTTACTTCATAATAAAATCCGTTTTCCTCGCCCTCATGGAAATCCTCCACCAGACGGTCGTTCAGATCATACAGTCGGGCACGGTTGCCGAAATGGATCTTAGGAATGTGAATGTAACCATCGCTTCCGTAGAGGTAAGCATCCTCCGGCATTTTGGTCGTGAAGGAGCATTGGATGTTGGCGATGCAGTGCTCCAGCTGAAGATTTAAACTGACCATATCATCGACGCCGGTTGGATAGTCCTTTTTCAGAAACTGCATGGAAAGGATTTTCTGATCGGCATAGTAGGGCAGAAGCTCCAGAGGGTAGATGCCGATGTCGTACAGGGAACCGCCGCCAAGCTCAGGATAAAACAAACGTCTGCTGTATTCCTTATCTGCTTTCCAGCCGATATTTGCCTGCATCAGATGAAGCTCGCCGATGCGTCCGTCCCGGATCCACTGACGAACGTGTGTGGACTTTGGCAGAAAACGTGACCACATTCCCTCCATCAGAAATAAATGCTTCTCGCGTGCGAGATCGATGACCTCCCGGGCCTGTGCGCCTGTCTGCGTCATTGGCTTTTCACAGATAACATGCTTGCCCGCCAGAAGACATGCCTTGATATTGTCATAATGTGCATTGGAAAGTGTTGCGATGTAGACCACATCAATGTCCGGATCAGAAAGAAGCTTTTCATAGCTGTCATAATATGAAGAAAGCGATTCCTTCTTGGCCCACGCTTTGGCACGCTCCATGGACTTGCTTGCAACTGCGGTTACATCTGCTTCGGATGTCATACGGACCGCTTCGATAAATTTATGCGCAATATTTCCTGCGCCGATTATTCCAAAATGTAACATAATATCTTTCTATCCTTTCTGAAAATTGAGAACTAAACCGCTCATTTTTACAAAAATAAATCCCCATCCATTATAACAGATGGGGATTCGTTTTGATACGCCCTAAGGCGTAAATATCTAAGCCTATCCGAGCAAAGCCTTATCCGAATCAAACTCTTCTCCAGATACTTCCTCAAACTTCACTAAAAGATCCTCTACGGTGAGACGTTTCTTCTCCTCGCCGGAAATATTCAGGATCACACGCCCGTTGTTCATCATGATCAGACGGTTGCCGTGTGCGATCGCATCACGCATGTTGTGTGTGACCATCATAGCGGTCAGGTGATTCTCCTCGATGATCTTATCGGTGAGGGCGAGCACCTTTGCCGCAGTCTTTGGATCCAATGCAGCGGTGTGTTCATCCAGAAGCAGAACCTTCGGCTTCTTTAAGGATGCCATCAACAGAGTGACTGCCTGACGCTGTCCACCGGACAACAGACCGACCTTTGAGGTCATACGATCCTCGAGACCAAGATCGAGAGTCTTTAACAGGTCGTGGAACTGAGTTTTCTCCTTCTTGGAGATACCCCAGCCAAGACCACGTCTCTGACCACGGCGGGCTGCCAGTGCAAGGTTCTCATCGATCTGCATGGTGGCAGTGGTTCCGGTCATCGGATCCTGGAACACACGGCCAAGGAATGTGGCACGCTTAAATTCAGGAAGTCCTGTGACGTCTACACCATCGATCAGGATAGAACCTTCATCAACCGGCCAGGAGCCTGCGATGGCATTGAGCATCGTTGACTTGCCGGCACCGTTTCCACCGATGACGGTGACGAAATCGCCTTCGTCAAGAGTCAGATCTACGCCATTTAAGGCGTGCTTCTCGTTGATCGTGCCAAGGTTGAAGGTTTTATGTACATTACGAATCTCTAACATTTATTTGCCCTCCTTTGCTGACGCACTGCTTAAAGCCGCTGCAGAACGCTTTCCGGCTTTCTTGAAGGAGCTTTTGCTCTTTCCTTTCAGATACGGAACTGCAAGGAAGATTGCAACAATGATCGCTGTGAACAGCTTCAGATCATCACTAGGCATCTTCAGCCAGAGAACGATACCGATAACGATATAGTAGATGATACCGCCGAGTACCACGAAGGTAAGGCGTCCCTTGAAGTCCATGTGCTTTCCGAGGATCGCATCACCGAGAACCTCGCCGATGATCACGGCTGCGAGACCGATAACGATGCCGCCGCGTCCCATATTGACATCGGAGAAGCCGGAATACTGTGCCAGAAGTCCGCCGGACAGAGCAACGATTCCGTTGGAGAGGGCAAGACCGATCAGCTTCATCGTGTCGATGTTGATTCCCTGTGCCTTACTCATGGCCGGATTGCATCCGGTCGCACGGATCGCAGAACCCTGCTCAGTACCGAAATACCAGTAGAGAAGTGCGATGAGAACGATTGCAAATATTGCGCCAACGATAATCGCATGGGTCAGCTGGCGGGAAGAAATGATCAGGTTATACTTGTCAATACTGAGTGCCTGGTTTGCATGACGATCCATGATATTCAGGTTGATCGAATACAGCGCGATCTGTGTCAGGATACCGGCAAGGATCGGTGGAATACCGAGCTTGGTATGTAACAGACCGGTGCAAAGTCCGGCAAGAAGTCCGGCGATGCAGGCACAGAGAAGTGAAACCCAGATGCTGTGACCATTGATGGTCATCATAACGGTAACGGCTCCGCCGGTTGCGAAGGAACCGTCAACGGTCAGATCGGCAAAATCAAGCAGGCGGAATGTGATGTATACGCCGAGTGCCATGATACCCCAGATCAGACCCTGTGCAATATTGCCCGGAAGCGCATTCGTAAATGCGACCGGATTCAATGTTGCGAAATAATTTAATAAAGACATGTTAATCCTCCAATACACCAAAATTATTTGGTAGAAAGCTTTTCGTAATCATCCGGTACAGTTACCTTCAGATCGTCAGCGCGGTCTGCAATATATTCCTTTGTGAACTTAGGAGCTGTCTTAACTTCCATCTTTGTGATGTCAGCGCCGTTTACGAGAATGTCATAAGCCATCTCACCTGTCTCGTATCCGAGATCATAGTAGCTGATAGAAAGTGTTGCAACACCACATCCCTTTGCAATACCTTCCTCACCGGCGAAGATCGGAGTCTTAGCAGGACCGGCTACGTTGTTGATCGCCTCTGTACAGGATGCTGCTGTATTATCGGTAGGAATGTAGATTACATCAGATGCGTCACATGCGCTCTTTGTAACGGAAGCAACATCATTGGAATCTGCGAAGGTGTACTCTTTGATCTTGTAGCCCTCATCTTCCAGATACTTTGTGATCGTTGTAGACTGGTAAATACTGTTTGGCTCAGAAGAGCAGTAGATAATACCGATGTTCTTAGCATCCGGGAAAAGCTCCTTGATGCATTTGGCCTGCTGGTCCAGTGGAGCAAGGTCGGTTGTTCCGGAAACATTCTTGCCGGTTACGCCGTTCCAGTCAGAAATATCAAGAGCAGTACCATAGTCTGTAACAGAGGTACCAAGTACCGGAATGCTGTCTGTTGCGGAAACAGCAGCCTGAAGAGCGGCTGTTGCATTACCCAGGATCAGATCATAGTTGTTGGTTACGAATGATGTACAGATGGTAGAACATGTCGGTGCGTCACCGGCTGCGTTCTGCTCATCGAATTTAACCTTATCGCCGAGCTTATCCTTCAGGGCCTTCTTGAAGCCGTCTGTAGCAGCGTCAAGAGCTTCGTGCTGTACGAGCTGGCAGATACCGATGGTATAAGTCTTGCCTGATTTGTCTGCTGTAGAATCAGAACCGCCGTTAGTAGTTGCGGAATTGCCGCAGCCTGCAAGTCCAACGACCATTGTCGAAGCGAGCGCTACGGATAAAAGTTTCTTGAATGTCTTTCTCATAGTTAGATTTCCTCCTTGATGTTGCCGGTACGCAGAACGGTGAAATCCTGCTGTACCAAATAATGTGTGCAATTGTATAAATTATAGGGTTTTACGGGAAATAAGTCAATATTAGATAATACACTGGTATTTTTTCAAAATATGAATTACAATAATAAAATATAAGAAGAAAATGATGCAGGAACAAAAGCAGACAGTGATGCGGAAGTTCGTGGCATCAATCAGCAATAAAGTGAAAATACGGGTAAGGGGACAACGAACAGATGAGTGACAGCAGGGAACGAGAGAAGAGTTCGCTAAATGGGACAGAGCGTACAGGGTCAGGGAGAGGTACATTGCCGGAGGGAACCGTCTTAAATGGACGCTATAAGCTGGAAAAGGTGCTTGGCAGAGGTGGCTTTGGCATTACCTACAAGGCACTTGATATGAATGTGCAGGTGGATGTTGCCGTGAAGGAATATCTGACCGAACCGGGAGAAGAGCCGGAGCGTGCCGTGCGCGAGGCACAGATTTCGGCATCCCTTTATGATCTGGAGGGAATCGTGGCAGTGCGCGATTACTTTATCGATCGGGGGGTTGCCTATATCGTGATGGAATATGTCCAGGGTATCAGCATTAAGCAATACATTGCGCAGCATGGACGTATGGATGGGAAAGAGGTTCTTGCGGGCATGAAGCCGCTTCTCAAGTCGATCCGGAGGATTCATGAGAAGGGGATCGTTCATCGGGACATCAGTGCGGACAATCTGATGATCACGCAGGATGGGAAGCTAAAGCTTATTGATTTTGGCGCAGCAAGCCTTCTGGATCCGAAAAGAGAAGAGCATACGATCCTTATTAAAAGGGGATTTGTTCCGGTGGAGCAGTACCGCTCCGAGGAGAAGATCGGTCCGTGGACTGATGTGTATTCGCTCTGCGCCACGATGTATTTTATGATCACAGGCATGGTGCCGGAGGATGCCATGGAGCGATGGATTTCTGATAAGATCACGAATCTGCAGGATATTTTCGGAACCGGGCTTGCGCCGGAGCAGTCAAAGGCGATCATGAAGGGGCTTGCGGTGAAGAAAGAGGATCGCTATCAGGATGTGGTGCAGCTTGCTGAGGTTCTTTATGATGAGCATGTGATGCGTCAGAACCTCTGGTTTCGCACCGAGGAGCTTCCGCACCAGATGCTGTCCGGTGGGCATACACAGACTGTGCGCCGGGAGGCAGCCGCATTTTTGAAAAAGAGCGATCCCAAAAAGAAAATGATCTGGAGAGTGGCAGCCGGTGCTGTTATATTTGCGGCAGTTGTTGTGCTGTGGATTTATCTTGGCGGACCGGGAAGCAGAGGGCAGAAGAAGGGCTTGCAGCCGGAGAAAGCAGCCGTTTCTGTGACAATGCAGCCTGCCGGAACAGATGGTGTCACGTCATCAGTACAGCCGGACGAAGCAGGCGATACGACATCATCGCCGTCCGGTAAAGAAGATAATACGACATCAACCTCCCGGTCTGATGAACCTGCATCCGCAAAGCCGCAGTCTTCAGATGGAGCAGGGAAATCTGACGGGAAGAACAGTGCTACGACAAACAATACCGGTTCCAAGGCGGCTTCAAATAAAACTCCAGCCAGACACGCCGGCGCAGACCGTCAGTCATCCACAAAGACCGGCACAGGGAATACGTCGTCAAAGTCCACGAAATCATCGGCGGGAACTGTTTCTGCCAAACCGGCAAAGAAGCCGGCAGCAACGAAAAAGCCATCGTCCGGTTTTGGGAAAGACAGCAACTCCGGTGGGGATTTTGAGGGAGATTTGGATGATCTTTTACAGTAAACAATATGACAAAAAAATAAACCAAATAAGACAACTCTATGATATCCTTAGGTCATGGAGTTGTTTATTTATACTATAAAATCAGAAAGTATAATAAATGATCGCTTCTGATTTCATTAAGATAACCGAAGGAGAATACATAATGAGTGATACGTATTGTAAACAACTATATCGTGATATCACAAGTAACTATTATCAGGAATTTACTTCCTTTATGACAAAGCACTGGTATCCGGAAATCTCAGGGGATTCCGAAATTACACAGGAAGAGCGTCAGGGAGCTTATCAGAATTTCTATAAGACGATCAAGGATGCCCGGATCGCAAACCGCCAGACGATCCGCAGATGGTTTGGGCTGAGCGAACAGAGCATTCCATCCAGAACCTATATTTTCAGGATTGCGCTGGCAGCAGGGCTGTCGGTGGAGGAGACCGAAGAGTATCTGCAGCTTGGCATTTCACAGCAGGGGATTCAGGATAACGATTACCGGAAATTTATCGCACGATATTGTCTGGATCATGGGCTCGGGATCGACAAATGTCGTCGGATGATCGAGTTTTATGAGCGTAAAAGTCAGAACAGAGGGAAATGGGAGCAGGAAAGTAACACGAACTGGGTACGGGAACAATACACGGTAGTCCGGGATTATCCGGAGGAGGAGTTTCTGGTCTGGATGCATAAACACCAGAAATATTTCAAAGGCTACAGTCTGACGGTACTCAAATGCTATAAACAGCTTGTGGAAGAATGTCTGATCTTTTTGCGCAAGGATGTGATGGAGTCTCTGGCGCAGGAGCTGCAGGCTGCAGGCTTTATGGAGTGGCGTGAGCAAAAGGGACAGAAGGGCGTTTACGGTGGAACGGAGATTGAGCGGTTTGTCAAAAATCATCTGCGTACGATCCGAAATCCGTTGTCGCCGGACAAGGCAAAGGAAATACGTCGTCTGGCAAGCGTGGCATATGCACCGCAGGACCGCATCAGCGATCTGGTGCTGGAGCTTTACTCCACAATGCCGGGGCGAAACAAGCACCAGGACAAATATGCACTTTACAATGCACTTGGCGGAGAGATCCATCGTGTCGATAAAAAGTACATTTCCGAGCTGCTCAACTCAGCAGTGCTTCGGGAAAAGCAGATGATTCTGCAGATGGAGCTGGCAGCCGAAACAGACGAGGCAGCCCGCCGGACCAAGGAAAAAGAATTAAAGAAATTCAAGCAGCGCATTCATCTGGTGCAGCGATCAGATTTGTTGGTGCTGGCGCAGTACATCATTTACCGAAGGATAGAAGAAATTTCAATGCTGTACGAAAAACCGTACAGTGCCCAAACAGCAAAAGACGAATTCTGTGAGCTGGCAGACGGTATGCTGGAGCTATGTGGCATGCGCAGGGTCGATGACAGATATATGCTCGACCATGTACTTTTGTCCTGCTTCGCAGAGGAGGATATATACCTGTTCATTGAAATTATCGAGGGCGGCGAATAAAGGTGGTGCAGAATGGAACATGCAAAACTGAGTGTGGAAATCCTGTCGTACGATCGCACGGGTGTAAAGAAAGTGATCAGAGAGTTGGATGGAGGGATTTTCAAGGGGATAAAAGATGTTGTTAAGGTGAAACCAATTGCCAGAATGGGAACGGGATTGGTTGTGTCATTTCTAAAATTAATTGCTCAGGTACCAGACGTGGGAAAACAGGCATTGCACATTAAGGGATTGCAAAAAATGGCAGCAGGGAAGGGAAGTCATGCAATTAACAAAAGCATAAAGAAAGCACTGAACCTGAAAGAAAAACAGAAATTTATTTCTATTGAAGAGATCTCGATCAAGAAAAAGAAAGGAGAGAAAGCGATGAAGCTGGAAGTAGAGTTGAAGGATATTGATCTGACGAAAACACTGGACGTTGTATTGAAACAGATGAAACAGCAGCAGACCGATAAGCGCAGGAAAAAACTAGAGACATACAAAGAAAACGGGGATGCAAAAGCTGCACAGAAGCTGGATAGCAACGATGTCCTGAAAAGCGGTCAGAAGTTGATGTTTCAAATGCTGGAGGCAATCAACAGTGAAGTGGATAACGACAGGAAATTTGCGCTTGTTCAGAGTCTGGTTGCGTGGGCGAATGACAGTGGACTGGCTGGAATTGTCTTAAAAACGCTGGCGGAAAGCGATGGGAAAATGGGCGAAATGATTCAGGCGATGAAGCTTGAGATCGGAGAAATATCATTGACGGAGTAGAAGTTATTATCATAGGTGACGGAGTGGGAGGAACGCTTATGTTGTTTAATACAAATCATTATATTAAAGTATTTATGGATACCCTGCACAAAAGCAAAAAGTATGCGGGGGATCATGCAGAGGCTGCAAAATACTATGATGTCCGGACGATGGATGAGCTGGCAAAACAGCATGTTGACCGGGAGGGAAGCTTTTTGATCCGTGTGACCGGAGAAGATTCCTACCAGGCGGCGAGATCCCTGAAAAAGCAGGGTGCTTCGGATGTGCTGGTGCTTAATTTTGCCAATTCCATTTCGCAGGGCGGAGGCGTGCGGATCGGAGCAAGAGCGCAGGAAGAAGACCTGTGCCGGACATCAACATTATACAATTCCCTGATCTCGCAGGAGGCATTCCCGTTTTACGATTACAATCGCAAAAATGACAAAAACGAGAGTGGATCTGACACGGCGATTTACTCGCCTCATGTGTTTATCATCAAGGACGAAAAGTACCACGACATTGCGCCGGTAGAAGTATCGGTTGTGACAATGGCGGCGCCGATCAACGAACCGGGGATTCCTGCAGCGGACATTCTCGATCAACGGATCTATAAGCTGCTCTGTCTGGCGGAGAGCATCGGACATAAGAAACTCGTACTCGGAGCCTGGGGCTGCGGCGCATTTGGCAATGACCCGCAGGAGGTTGCCGAATTGTTCCGGGATAATCTGAAGAAATTCGACTGCTTTGAAGAAGTGGTATTTGCGGTGCGGATGGTGGCAGGACGGGATGAGAGGAATTATCAGGTGTTTCAGAAGGTACTAAAAAAACTATAAAATACAAAAATGGAGGAATCATTATGGAAAATCAAAGAACAATAGAACAGAGAATTGAAAACTTTAAGGGGATTTATAACCGCTTGGAAAAGATAGTGGACAATATTCCCGATGCCATTCCGAATACTGTGACGGACATGATTAAAAAACAGATTCTGGGGGACGAAAATCTCCGGGAACTTATTAATCAATTAGATCATCATCGTCCGCCGAGAATCTTTGTTATGGGACGTACCGGAGTTGGGAAGAGCAGTTTGATCAACGCATTATGTGGCATGTACGTTGCAGAGGTAAGTGCTGTCGATATTGGAACGAAGGAGACTGTAAGTTACAGCTGTAAAGAGCAGGGCCGAACGCTTATGGATATTTTAGATTCTCGTGGATTTGCGGAACATGAAGGAGAAAATACAGAGACTGCTGAAGAACAATTATGTGATGATATTATAGAATTTGATCCAGACGTTGCACTTTTAATCATAGGATGTACGGATAGATCGAATGCAACAGATGATGATATAGATTTTATAAAGAAAGTTCGGGAGAAATATTACAAAAAAAATAATGCAGAGCTTCCGGTTGTTGTTGCGTTGAACAGAGTGGATGGAGTTATGCCTGCGAGAGAAACGGATCCAAATAGTTATTCCGAAAAGAAATTAAATCGGATTCAGGAGCATGCAGCGTTCTTTGAAGAGAAGTTTGATAAGAAACAGTTTAATGCAAGTGCTGTGATTCCGGTATCTTCATTAATTGATTGGAAAAATGATCAGGGAGATGAAATAGATCTGGATGATATTAACGAACTTTCAGCGGAAGAACGTAAACGGTTGGAAATCAGTTATGATGGCCGTTATAATATTGATAAACTTCGGGAAAGTTTGGAAAATGCAATTGCTGACTATGAGGCTCAGATGGGGATGAGAATGGCTTTTAAATTGGAGGAATTGGTTTTAAAAATTGCCAATCATGTCAACAAAGCGATGTCGACTATTTCTGGGACAGTTGCACTCAGTCCAATTCCAATCAGTGATATTTATATCTTATTGATTATTCAGGCATTAGATACGGTTATGATAGCAGCTTTAGCCGGAAGTGAGATATCAATAAAAACAGCTAAGGATTTTGTTATACGCTTAGGAGGTATGGGAGGAGCCGGATTCGGTTTTAGATTGGCAGCACAGCAGGGATCCAAACTTGCAAATATGTTATTCCCGGGAGCCGGTTCCACGATCAGTGCGGCGATTGCCAGTGGAGGAACCTATGCCATTGGAAAAGCAGCTATCAATCATTACATTTTAGGGTACAATGAAATTGATGTGAAAAAGTTATTTGAAAAGGACAAAAAAGCTGATAAAGAAAATTAAATATAAAATTTGGTAAAATTGATAGGAGCAGAGGCAATATGTCTCTGCTCTTAATGCTTTTGGTGCAATTGCTGTCACTTTGTATTTGGTATTATTTGCTGTTATAACAGAAGAAATGTTTATTTTTTTTGTCTTAAAATATTACATTCGACATATGGATGATGTCAAAAAAATAAACCACTTCATCCACATAGTTGTTATACTAAATTTATAAACAACGGGAGTGGTTTAGTAAAGAAGGTGATATGATGTCGTGGTTGATTGACCCAATTATTTCCTGGCTGACGATTCTGGTTATGCGTAGTGGAGATTCTATAGGTGTTAAGGGAATATTGATATTTCTTTTGGCGGTGCTTGGAACAGGCATTGCACTGTTTGTTGGTGCATGGCTTTCCGGGAAAAACAATGAGTGAGGAGGACTTTGAATGAAGAATGTAAAAAGAATTTTATTGTCAATGATTTTAGTGGTTGTTATACAGCTGTGCTTTCCGTGTGATACGATCAGTGCGACAGAGTTGTCTACTTCAGGAAGAATTACCGGATTGCAGAATGGTGATGCTGCAAATGTTATTTTGTATAACAATTATCAGTCGTACAGTGCTGCAACAGATGAAAAAGGCGATTATTCTTTCAGAGGCATAGAGTCGGGTGATTATTTTGTCAAAATTGATATGGCAGGATATTCTGTACCAAAACCTGTACAGGTGAAAGTAGAGAGTGCGGGTGTGGTTGTGCCGGACATGGAAGTGACAAAGGCAGCGGAATCGGATTATTTTTATCAGTGGAAGGCTGATGATACTTATTTCGGATACGAAGAAACGGCGAATGTTGTCAGTCCATGGAAAGTAGAATTTCTAGATGAAGATGTATATCCAAGTGATGCCACAGATTCCATTCGTTTATATCAGAAATATAAGGTTATCTTAAGTGATGAAGAGGAAAAATGGGCGGGAGATTACACCTCTCGTTTTTATGAATTGTATCAAAATATTCCGCAGCAGGGAGAGAAAAAGCCAAGTAAGTGGATTCTGACCGATAAACATATTAATAATGATATTACAATTACATATGGCGAAGAAGCAAATACGGTAACTTTATCAAAGGATGTTTTTCAAAACGCAATTCCAAGAAAAGCAAAAGTGAATGGAACTTTGGGAACTTTTTTCTCCAATCGTCTTTATGATGCTTTGGTGCGCTATGTTACACATGACGGGGAAGATATTGATGCAGTAGACTATATTCTGGTTCAGAATTTTGGGTGTTCTATCAAAGTTCCGGATTATGAGGAATTGACCGTAGGGGTAACGGATGAGACAGCGGCGGCTTTTGAAATGTTTAAGCCGGAGGAGCTGGTTGCTATTTTAAATATGTTTGAAGAGATGCCAAGTGGCTTTCATAAAATCAGTGGTTTGAAGTATTTAATAAGACGGACAGATGGAACTAAAAATCCAATATATCCAGATGCTGCAGCGGTTTCGTGGGTACATCATGATCCGGGATATATGGAATTCGTTGATGTTGCATTTAAAGGAGATCAGGTATCGGATACGTTTCGTTTAGTGCTGCATGAGAAATCTCATTTTTATATCGTGCACCGAAAATCCAGATGAAACCGTTAAATACTCAGGCGATCATCCGTAAATATATGGATATTTTTCAGATGGAGAGGGAAGACGCCATGCAGATGGCGGATCTGACACAGGGGTATCCGTTTGCGTTTCAGGTGTTAGGTTATCTGACATGGAATAATCATGGTGACTATCAAAATGTACGCACGGAATATGTGATCGATAATTATTGATCATATGGAAGCGGAAGCAGGAACACCAAACGGGCTGCTCCTATAATATGTATCCGTAATTCTGGACACATACCATAGGGGCAGCCCGTTTATGTTATATCCGGTTGGGGGATCCGTTGTTACTCACCACAAATATATTTCTTTAATAATACCTTTGTCGGTTTCTTCTTTAAATGTATCAGATAAATATAACCCTTCGAACCCATGTAATGATATTTCTTGATATATTTCTGTCTGTGACCGCGAACAACCATGACATCGCCAAACACCTGAAAGCTTTGAACCCCGTAATGATCGGAGTCGTAGCGGACGAGAGTTGTTGTCTTATCCGTGTTGTAGTCCGTGCATAATACTTTGCCTCCGGTGACGTAATAAGACTTGTTGTCAACGCCGCAGTCGTAGGAAGAGTCGGCGCCGGTGTAGGTGCTTGTTATGGTGTCGTTTGGATCGAGGTCACCAAGCCGTTTGCCTTGTTTGGACAGACGTGTGTAGACACGTTCCTGATTGGAATCTGTGTGCTCGTATACCAGTGATTTTCCGTATGAGCCAAGGGAGTAAATGTAGGATGATGACGACATTTTACGTACTTTCCGGATCTTTTTTCCGGAAAGATTCATGACATAGATTCCTTTATCCTCGTCCTGGAAAATAGTTTTATTGTATTTGGTTTTGACAAAATAAATCTTGTTGCCGATGACGATCGGATGATGTCCTTTGGTAAGCAGCTTTTTTGTTTTCTTTTTTACGTTAATCTTACAGATGTAGCAGTTGAATCCGTCACTTCCGTCTACGATGTTGTAAGTGGCATAAATATTGTTTCCTTTTATATTCAGATCAAAGAAACCGTTGGTTGTACGTCCCTTGTATTTATTGGAAACAATCATTTTCTTTTTGTGTGTCTTTGTATTGATCTTCATTAGATCCATTCGCAGACCGCTTCCGGAGTAGCTGTAGTAAATGTCGTTTCCTTTCCGGCATGCGCCATCCGGTATCTGTACTTTGTTTGCGGCATGTGCTTTCCCGGGTGCAAATGCAGCCAAGGATAAACACATTATGGCTAATACTGCTTTTTTTGTGATTTTCATAGAGAAATCCACCTTTCTTTATTCTTGTATTTTGTGATGTTTGGGTCAAAAGTATTTTGTCGGTTGCCATATAGGACGTATATTTTTCATTTCTGCATTCATTTTAGCGCTGTAATTTTTGGGTTTTAAACGAACTGACCGATGAGGAAATGCAGGGAACGAGACGTCCTTGCATGGATGAAAAGAAAAATCCCCGGATCGTGAAAAGATCCGGGGATGGAAATAAATATAGGTTGTTGTGGGCGAACATTAAAGCTCGGTTGACACCAGACGGAATCGGATGCTGTGCATGTCCAGTCCGCCCTGCGCAAAGAAGAGGCGCAGATTGGTATAGCGCGAGAACAGCGGAATGTCGATTCGGTGGGATACCGGAAGCCCGTTTGTGCCGTTCCAGGTGAAGGTGCCATATGCGGTTCCGAGACTGAACAGGGTAACCGGGATTTGCGCAACCTCACTCTGGGTGGAGCTTGCGGTGAGTGTCATTTCGTAAGTGCCGGCGGTCAGGATATCCAGACCGAAGCTGTAGTTTGTCCCTTTATCGGTACAGATGTCCGACAGATCGATCGTAAGATCGCCATCCAGTTCATAAAATTTGACGGTAGATTCGTCCACATCGGACTCGTCTGCCGGACGATTGATAATATTGATCCTGCATTCTGTGCCAAGCAGCCGGTTCATCGCATGGGTGTTCATGAGGAAACGGCAGATGTTGGCGGCACAACGCTGCAATTCGCTGCGCTGCAGGGAACCGTCCTTCAGAGAGGCGAGAATGTTGTCGTCATTCTGTGCGCCGCAGGAGCATACCATGTAAACATCGTTCTGTGCCATTGCCATCGCGGCGAGGTCGGACTTGTCGACTGCCTGTCCGCGGCGGTTGATCTTTGCCCACCAGTCGGTCATGGCAAAGCCGGTAAAGCCCCAGTCGTTTCGCAGGATCTGTGTGGTCAGATCGTAGTTGGCAGCCGTCCAGACACCGTTGACCGGTCCGTAGGTTGTCATAATGGAGTCCGCATTGCCCTCCTTTACGGCAATCTCAAAGCCCTTGAGATAGATTTCGCGAAGAGCACGCTCGGAGATTACGGCATTCGTATCGTGACGGTCGGTCTCCTGGTTGTTTCCGCAGAAATGCTTGATCGTTCCGGTGACGCCGGCACTGTGAAGTCCCTTTAACTGGGCGCTTGCAATGGTTCCGGTGAGGAACGGATCCTCGGAGAAATATTCAAAGTTTCTGCCGTTTAACGGGTGGCGGTGAATGTTCATGCCGGGTCCCAACAGGCAGTCAACCTTATTGGCGATCATTTCGAGTCCGGTCAGGGAGAAAAGCTCCCGGATCAGTGTACGATTAAACGTACAGGCGATCATTGTTCCGTTTGGCAGGCTGAATGCTTTGGTACCGCAGTCGAGACGCATGCCGGATGGACCGTCATCACAGCAGCCACATGGAATGCCGAGAGCAGTAAGCTCATCAGAGACACCACCGAAGGCAGCAGCTGTTCCTGCAGTTACCTTTGGACTGTTCATGCCCTCTCCACGGATCATGCAGGATAGATCATAGTCGGTCAGTTGGGCGATAAATTCGTCCATGGTGTGCGTGCCGTTTTTGACATCGGCGAGGCGGATGCCCTTGTCTCCGGTGAAAGGAATTTCCTTCGGAAGATTGTCCTGACGGCGCTTTGCCTCATCCACATGAGAAAGAGGAACATTTTCCATGCGGATCACATAGCGGCCCCCGGAGATCTCCGGATGGATACGGTCAAATGATTCCACAGGGGCAAGAGCCTGCTCATGGCGGGAAATGACCTCTGTACTGTTTTGTGGACAATGATAGAACTCCTTCGCACTGCGCACATCAGAGCCTGCATAGAAGCGATAGGTTCCTTCTTCGAGGACGAAGCAGTGAGCGTGTCCGGTCACACCGGAATCATCATAGGAAGCAATCTGTGCATTGTACACGGAGATCGTCATGACCTGGGACTTTCCGGGAGCCAGAGTGTCCGTCTTTTCGTAGCCGCAGAGAACGCGGGACGGCTTGCCGAGCCTGCCCTGTGGTGCCTTACAGTAGATCTGGACAACCTCTTTGCCACTGTAATTTCCGGTATTGGTGACTTTGACAGTGAAGTCCCATTTATCGGACAGTTGTTTTGCGCCTGTGATCGCAATATCAAAGGTTGTATAGGAAAGACCAAAGCCAAAAGGATAGAGAACCTTATCGCGGGCAAATGTCTCAAAGTAGCGGTATCCGACATAAATATCCTCGGAATAGAAGTTTCTGTATGGATCACCAAAGTATGGAGCGGAAGGATAGTCGTTTACATTAGCGGCGATCGTGTCGGTCAGCTTACCGCACGGACTGATCTTACCGGTAAGCACGTCAGCAGTACCGGTTCCGCCGGTCATGCCGCCCTGCCATACATACAGGACAGAGTCCGGATCAAAGGACAGCAGCTCGTTCATGTCAATGATATTGCCGACATTGAGCAGTACGATCATTTTCGGAAAATGGTGGCGAACCTTTGCAAGCATGTCCTTCTCGGCAGCAGTCAGAAGATAGGAGCCCTCATGCAGAGAGTTGTCCTGTTCTTCGCCGGCAGTACGTCCGATGATGACGATCGCGGTATGGCTGCTTTCAGAGACATGTGCGACCAGCGCCTCGTCCAAAGGCATCTCGGTTTGTGACCATGGCTCCTTACCCCAGCCGTCTCCGAGATCAAAGGGGTTTTCACTGTCCCATTTCCGGTACACATCGAGCAGTTCTTCGTTGACGGAGACACCGTTTTCCAGCAGACCGTCCGGAATGCCGGTGATCTTTGATACATTTACCATACCGCCGGATCCTGTTCCGCTTTTATAATAATGAAGCTGAATGCGTCCGAATAACGCGATCTCATCGTCCGGATTTAACGGAAGTGCATCGTTATCGTTCTTCAGCATGACAATTCCCTCAGAGACAACCTGTGCCGCTGTTTTTAAATATTGCTCCCAATCAAGTGTTTTTTCTGTCTGTGCCATGATAATCCTCGTTTCTCTTAATATTTCTTACTTCACATCATATCGACCTTACAGAATAAGTCAAGAGGAAAGCAGATAATTCATTTTATTTTAATGTTTCCGTGCTGTGTTGTCTTTCCATCGAATATAGTATATGATTGTAGAAATTGCGACATATATTAGGTAGGGATACGTGTTTCCCATGGATGAGGAGGAGTGCATGACAAATTACATATTGATTGTTGCGGCAATTATTTTACTCTGTCTGTTTCTGAATAAGATATCTGCGAAGCTTGGCATTCCGGTGCTGTTGGCGTTTATTCTGCTCGGCATGCTGTTTGGAACAGATGGTCTTTTGAAGATTTCATTTGACAATTATCAGATAGCGGAGCAGATCTGTACGGTTTCGCTGATCTTTATTATGTTTTACGGCGGCTTTGGAACGAACTGGAAGCAGGCGAGACCGGTGGCGGGAAAAGCAGTGCTGCTTTCCACGCTGGGTGTGCTTTTGACGGCAGCGGCGACAGGGATTTTCTGCTGGGTCGTACTCAGGTTTGATTTCTGGGAAAGCATGCTGATCGGTGCGGTATTAAGTTCCACAGATGCGGCTTCTGTGTTTTCGATCCTGCGTTCAAAACGCCTGAATCTGAAGGATAACACGGCATCCATGCTGGAGATGGAGAGTGGTAGTAATGATCCCTGCTCGTATATGCTGGCGGTGATCATTCTGGCAGTGATGAAGGGCGGCTTTACCGGGGAAAGTCTGGTGAAGCTTGTGCTGCTGCAGGTAATCTTCGGTGTGCTTATCGGTGTTCTTACGGCGGTCTTTGGTGCATGGGTGCTTTCGCGTATGAAGAATGCGGGGGACGGCGTGGATACGATCTTCGTATTCAGTATGGCACTTTTGTCCTATGCCGGTGCGGCAATCCTTGGAGGCAACGGTTATCTGGCGGCTTATCTTGCCGGTCTGATCATGGGAAACCGTCCGCTTCATAATAAGAAGTCGCTGGTTCATTTTTTTGATGGTCTGACAGGGCTGATGCAGATGCTGATCTTCTTTCTGCTCGGACTCCTGGCGTTTCCGTCGGCATTGCCCGGGATCATCCCGGTGGCATTTGCGATTGCATTGTTTCTGACCTTTGTTGCAAGACCATTGTCCGTGTTTGCAATATTAACGCCATTCCGGTGCTCCGCCCGTCAGCAGCTTCTGGTGTCGTGGTCGGGATTGCGAGGTGCCGCGTCTATTGTATTTGCCATTCTGGCGACTGTGGATCCGGCATATACGAAGAACGATCTCTTTCATATTGTAATTTTTATTGTGCTGTTCTCAATCAGCATTCAGGGATCGCTTCTGGGTTTTATGGCACGCAGGCTTGATATGATCGATGACAACAGTAACGTTATGAAGACGTTCAGTGATTATTCCGAGGAGGTTCCAGTCGAGTTTGTCAAGATTGTGATCAAAAAGGATCACCCATGGGCGGGACACCGGATCAAAGATGTCACATCTCTGCCGGATCTTCTGTTGGTGTTGATCCTGCGTGGGGAGGAACGGATTGTGCCGAATGGCGATACTGTGATCATGGAGGGCGATAAGATCGTGCTCAGTGCACTTTCGCCGGAAGAAAATCTGGGGCTTTATCTGTCGGAGATTGAGATTGACAGGGAGAGTCCGTGGATCGGTCTGCCACTTTCCAGGGTCAAGCTTCCGGAGGATAGTCTGGTGCTTGTACTGATGCGTGAGGACCGCGTGAAAATACCGAACGGTAACACTGTGATACGTGAAAATGATATTCTGGTCATTAGTCAGGTATAGACTTTATTGATAAAGAATATCAATAACGAAATAAATGCTTGATTTCTTTGGGAAGGAAGAGTATAAAATTGTTACACTATAAATAAAACGTGGGGGGATTTTATGCATTCCCACGGACAATACAGGAGGCGTATCGTTATGTTAGATTGTTTAAAGAAAATTGATAAGGCAAAGACAGGAATTTTTGCAGCAGGCGTTTTATTCGGAACAGCAGGCATCAAGATTCTCGCCAGCGATGATGCGAAGAAGCTTTATACAAACTGCACAGCAGCCGTTCTTCGTGCAAAGGAATGTGTTTTAAAGACTGCAGCATGTGTTCAGGAGAATGCGGAGGACATTTATGCAGGAGCAAAGCAGATCAACGATGACCGCGCAGCAATGGACGAGGAATTTGAGGATGAGTCTTTCGTAGAGGTTGAAGACGAGGAAGAAACAGAGGCGTAGGTCGATATGAGATTTCAGATCAAACATGAGATAAAGGGAAGACTTCGTGTTCATGTGATCCAGAAGAGGATGAGCTTTTCACAGGCAGACACACTTCAATATTATCTGATGGGACTTACGGGCGTACAGAAGGTGAAGATCCAGAATAGAACCTGCGATGTTGTTATCGAGTATGACGCAGATCGTGAGGCACTGCTGAAGGAGCTTCAGAGATTTTCGTATCAGCAGACCGAGGTGCCGGTGGATTATCTTAAGAATTCCGGACGGGAAATGAATCAGTATTACTGGGATAAGCTGGTGAATAGGGTCATTCTTCATTATGGAACGAAGCTTTTCCTACCGATATCGGTGAGAGACGTCATTGCGACCGTGAAGTCTGTGAAATATGTCTGTGAGGGCGTGCGGACGCTGCTGAAAGGAAAGATCGAGGTGCCGGTTCTTGACGGAACGGCGATCGGTGTTTCGGTATTCCGTGGAGATTACAGCACGGCAAGCTCCGTCATGTTCCTGTTAGGTATCGGAGAAATCCTGGAGGAATGGACTCACAAGAAGTCCGTGGAGGATCTGGCACGAAGTATGTCGCTCAACATCAGCAAGGTATGGCTGATCAGAGAAGGAAAGGAAGAGTTCACGGAGATTACGGCGGTGAACTCCGGAGACCGGGTCGTTGTCCATATGGGCAATGTGATTCCGTTTGACGGCGATGTGGTTGCCGGTGAGGCGATGGTTAATCAGGCGTCCCTGACCGGTGAGTCCAATCCGGTCAGAAAGATTGAGGGCGGTTACGCCTATGCGGGCACGGTTGTCGAGGAAGGTGAGATCACAATCTGTGTCAAGGAGGTCAACGGCTCCAGCAAGTATGAGAAGATCATGACAATGATCGAGGAATCCGAGAAGCTTAAGTCCTCACTGGAGGGCAGAGCGGCGCATCTTGCGGACCGGCTTGTACCGTATACCTTTGCGGGAACGGGGCTGGTATGGCTTCTGACGCGCAACACGACAAGGGCGTTGTCGGTATTGATGGTTGATTTCTCCTGTGCACTCAAGCTTGCAATGCCGCTGACGGTTCTGTCAGCGATACGCGAGGCAAGTACATACGATATCACCGTGAAGGGTGGTAAGTATCTTGAGGCGATGGCTGAGGCAGACACGATCGTGTTTGACAAGACAGGAACCCTGACGAAGGCACAGCCGACCGTTGTGGATGTCGTATCCTTCAACGGACAGTCATCGGATGAGCTGCTTCGTATTGCGGCATGTCTTGAGGAGCATTTCCCACACTCTATGGCTAAGGCTGTCGTCGAGAAGGCGGTGGAGCGTAATCTGGTTCATGAGGAGCTTCATTCTAAGGTCGAGTATATTGTGGCACATGGCATTTATTCTACCATCGAGGGTAAGGAAGTCGTGATCGGAAGTCACCATTTTGTCTTTGAGGATGAGCATGCCGTGATTTCGGAGGGTAAGCAGGAGCTGTTTGATCAGCTTCCGGAGCAGTATTCTCATTTATATATGGCAATTGACGGCAAGCTTGCGGCAGTCATCTGCATTGAAGATCCGCTCCGCAAGGAGGCTCCGGAGGTGATCCGCCGGTTAAAGCAGTGTGGTATTTCCAAGGTTGTCATGATGACCGGCGACAGTGACCGGATCGCATCCACGATCGCACACAAGGTCGGCGTGGATGAGTATTATTCCGAGGTGCTTCCGGAGGATAAGGCGAAGTTCGTTGAGAACGAAAAGAAATCCGGCAGAAGGGTTATTATGATCGGGGACGGCATCAACGATTCGCCGGCATTGTCGGAGGCAAGCGTAGGCATTGCCATCAGCGATGGTGCGGAGATCGCCAGAGAGATTGCGGATGTGACGATCAGTGCAGATGATCTGTATGAGATTGCGACACTCAAGCGGCTCAGCGACGCCATGGTCAGACGGATCAATAAGAATTATCATATGATCGTCGGTATCAACACTGGGCTGATCCTGTTAGGCGTAGCAGGGGTCTTCCGGCCGACGATGTCTGCTCTGCTGCACAATACCTCAACAATATTGATCAGCTTAAAGAGCATGGAAAATCTTCTCGATGCAGGAACTAAACTATAATTTTTGCTGCATTACCGGAAACGATGAATTATTTATAAACTAAAACTGTGGTACCGAAAATGATGAACCACGGATCAGTTAATAAAATTAAGCGAACAAACCATAAAGATATTATAAGAAGATATTTCTGCTTAACATAGGAAACTGTCTTGTATTTCCAATCAAATAATGCTATAGTACATCCCAATAAGGGACAGACTAGCAGGTATAGATTGACAGAAGGATTGGTGGATACAATGGATATTTTCGATATTATTGGTCCGGTAATGGTAGGACCAAGCAGTTCGCACACAGCAGGGGCTGTAAGGATCGGATATGTGGGTCAGAAGCTATTGGCAGAGCCGGTAGTGAAGGCGCAGATCGGTCTTTACGGCTCTTTTTGGTCTACCGGAAAGGGGCATGGAACAGATCGTGCGCTGGCTGCCGGATTGATGGGCTGGGAGCCGGAGGATGAGAGGATTCCGAGGAGCCTTGAGATTGCGGAGCAGGCAGGCGTGGAGCTTTCTTTTTATCAGGCGGACCTAAAGGACGCACATCCCAACACGGCGGTAATTCATATGACCGGTGCCGGAGGACGTGAGCTTGAGGTGATCGCTGCGTCCATCGGAGGAGGCAGGATCCGCATCTGCGAGGTGGACGGTCTGACAGTAAATGTGTGCGGTGAATATCCGACACTTATCGTTCATAATCTGGATCAGCCGGGGCATGTGGCGGAGGTGACATCCATGCTCAGCCACAAGTCGGTCAATATTGCAACATTGCAGCTCTACCGTAATTCGCGTGGCGGCAATGCCGTGATGGTTCTGGAGTGCGATCAGGAGATTCCACTGGAAGCGATCAAATGGCTGGAGCATCTTGAGGGCGTGATCAAGGTCACATATTTGAATCTATAAGGATGGAGGATTGGCGTTATGTATGAATCGTTGCAGCAGATGCAGGAAATATGCGAGACGGAGAATAAGGCGTTCTGGGAGCTTGTGATGGAAGAGGAGGCTAATGAGAAGCAAAACAGCTATGAGGAAGTGTTTGAGATGATGCGGAGCATGTACCGCGCAATGGTACAGGCGGACGAGAATTATGATGATCGCAGATCTGCCAGTCAGATGACAGGTGGTGCGGGGGAGCTTATGGCGAAATGGAACCGTGACGAAAAGACACTGTCTGGTCCATTTCTGGGGCAGGTGATGGAACGGGCACTTAAAATGGCAGAGTCCAATGCCTGCATGAAGCGCATTGTGGCGGCACCGACCGCAGGCTCCTGCGGTGTACTGCCGGCGGTGATGATCACCTATCAGAAGCTGGAGAAGTGTCCCGAGGATGAGATCGTCAAGGCGCTGTTTGTGGCAGCGGGAATCGGTCAGATCATTGCGAGCCGGGCATCGATTGCCGGAGCGCAGGGCGGTTGTCAGGCAGAGATTGGCTCTGCGAGTGCTATGACGGCAGGAGCTCTTGTCTTTCTGCGGGGCGGCAGTCTTCAGCAGATTTATGAAGCAACGGCGCTTGCATTAAAGGGACTTCTCGGTCTGGTGTGCGATCCGGTGGCGGGACTGGTGGAGGTTCCGTGTGTGAAGAGAAATGTGATCGGTGCTGTTAATGCGGTTTCGTGCAGTGATATGGCGATGGCAGGGATCACATCGTTTATTCCGGTAGATCAGGTCATTGATGCGATGGATGAGATTGGGCGCAATATGCCGTGTCAGTACAAGGAGACGAGTCAGGGCGGGCTTGCGGTCACTCCGGCGGGAAAGTCAGTCGTATTGTAACAACAGGGGAGCCACACGAATTGTGTGACTCCCCTGTTTATAGGTGCTCTCCGCATACAGCTTCGATCTATTCGTCCAGCATGGATGTGCAGTGCGGGCAGCGTGTTGCCTCGATATCGACTTCGCTTTTACAGAACGGACAAACCTTTGTGGTAACTTTTTCCTCTGCCTCTTCTTTCTTGATCAGCTTCTCGGATGCGGTGTTCATTGCCTTGATGATCATGAAGATCACAAGTGCCATGATCAGAAAATTAAATACAGCGGTCAGAAAGTTGCCGTAATTTAAGGTGACCTGTCCGAGCAGCTTTATATGATACTGGTCGAAGTTCATGCCACCAAACAATCCAAGGATCGGATTGATGATATCCTTTACAAGAGAGGATACGATGTTGGTAAATGCCCCACCGATAATGATACCGACTGCCATGTCCATAACGTTTCCACGGCTGATAAATTCTTTGAATTCCTTGATAAATTCCTTCATGTCTATCCCTGCCTTTCTCGTTTGCGTAATAAAATACATACAAGTTAAACATCGGCAGTTTGCGGGAAACTCTTAATCGGCGTACTCGAAAAACGGCAGGATATTGACGATATATTTGTTCATGATATCCGCAAATTCCCGGAGCTGTGCATCTGTCTGACACTCACCGTATTCAATGGTATAGGTGTATCCGTTGTGGAAGCCGACATAAATCATCATCGGATTGAGCTCCTCCATTTTCTCGCCGGTAAAGGAACCCTTGAGACGGTGAATGGTAAAAAGCGGCATTTTGGCACCGCCACGCTTTGCCATGAAGGTAGCAGTGGCTTCGCTGCACCCGAAGTCCGGATTGGTCACAGCATTCTTCTCTTTCAGGGTTACCAGCTCGGCAACGCTTTCGGGCAGCTCCACAAAGCATCTGGCTGCCGTGCTGCTGATACGGATCCGTTTGTCGGTTGCCGTGGTCTGGTGGAGCGTGATCGTCTCACCGCCGAAGGTGACGCTTGCGATGGTTTTTGCATCGATGATCTGGTTAAAGCCGATCCGTTTGTATCCCTCGTTTGAAGCATCGCCCCAGCTTTCGGTCACATCATCCTCAAAACGGCTGTCGATACGGCTGCCATCGGTGAAATCAATCGTAAGCCGGTCTGACTTTTCGTATTTGTTCCATTCCTTTTGTGTGAAATGTGTCTTTCCCTGCTTCGTGATCGTGTAGTGTGCAGTCAGTGAAAGCGGAGATACGACAATGTTCGTCCAATGCCCCTCGGAATCCATGAGACGGATGTCTTTGTTCACATTGATCTGCTCCGGTTCAGCATTGGTCTGGAAGGTCCAGTTTAATTTCCAGCTTCCCTTCTGCAGCGTGACGAACCTACCGTGATTATTGTGGTAACCGATATTTTTGAGCGACAAAGCGATATGGCTGTTGTTGATGTCAACATCGTTGCCGTTATTGTTGATGCCACTGACCAACATCGGAAACTTTGTAATGCCCTCGTTTACGGAGGTGCTGCTTATCGTGTCGGCAGTATAGTCATAGCTTGTGCCGTCCTTTCCGGTAATGGCAAGCTCATAGCTGCCAAATTCCAGTGTGTACGGAACATCCTTCAGATCGGAAGCGTTGATCACGGCGTAGAAACCGGAATGGTCTCCGATGGTCTGGGTCAGATCCAGCCGGATCCCGTTTGATTCATCCGATGCATTGACATTGGTAGTCAGCTTCTCGGCAGTCTGTTGTGACTGATTATCATAGATATTGAAAAAGTTTCGGATGCTGTCATCAAAGCTGAAAGCGGCAAATGCGGTGACGCCGACCATGCAGACAAGGCATGCGGCAGCGGCAGCAGCGAACGGTCTGGAATATCTTCTCCAGAATGAAGGATGTGTTGTGATGTTGTTTTGTTTTTTTGATTTCCTGTTTTCTACGTTTGTCTTTGTATGGATTTCCCCATTTATTTTCTGCAGAGTTTTTTCATGTAATCTCTTGATTTCGGACTCTGTCAATGTTGTTTCCTTCCTTTCGGAGCTGATGTCCTGTCTGGAAAGCTCCTGTAATAAATCTTCTATATTTTTCATAAGGCACTCCTTTCTGACTGTCCGGTCTTCCCCCTGACCATTCGACAGTCAAGCCATATCAGATATTTCAGGCAACTTCAACGCCACATTGTAGCAGCTGTTGTCTCAAACGGTGTTTCCCCCTGCTCAGTTTGTTCTCTACCGTCTTTGCTTTCAGCGCCAGTTTATCTGCGATCTCCTTGATCGAATGTTGATAGAAATACCGGTAAATAAATATTTCGCGGTCGGGACTTTTCATGGAATTGACCAGCTGGTATAAGATTTCGTACTCAGATCGGCTTACGATCTGCTCCTCCACATTTTCCCCCGATACCAGCTCTTCGGCGGTATCTATATTCTGTGTCGGATGTTCCTTTGCCAGAGTGCGCCGTTTATTTAGTGCGGTGCGCCTTGCAATTCCATATAAATATTCCCTGAGGCCCTGACCGTCTGTCAGCTTGATTTTTTCTCTGGACCGCCAGAGTCCCACGAAGGTGTCGGATATCGCTTCTTCGATATCTTCCCCGCTGTAACCGGACAGGATGGACCGGCAGATTGTTTTGACCGCCTTTCCATACTGCCTGATCGCAAGTTCGATCCCAAGTGAGACGTCTTCGCTCAGACAGTCCAGCAATTCCTGTTCTTCCATTTGTCTGCCCCCTTTATAATCTCTTGAAAGATCTTTCACTTATCTATTGGCATGAAAATACTTAAATCACTCACCTTATTTTGAAAAATATTAAAAAACTCTTACCTGTCCCATTTATCGTACACCTGGTTTCAGGTGTGATTTCAGACGTAATGGCATTTGCCGTATTTCCTAAGCGTAATGGTATTCACTGCGCTTTTTAATAAGAAATGTCGCAGTGACGAAAAGTGTCAGAAGCTCTGCAACGGCAACGGACAGCCAGATGCCGGTGATGCCGAGGAAAATCGGAAGGATAAATACCACGGCAAGCTGGAACACCAGGGTTCGCAGGAAGGAGATCACGGCAGAGATCAGTCCGTTGTTCAGCGCCGTGAAGAAGGAAGAACCAAATATATTGAAGCCGTTGATCAGGAAGGTTACACAGAACAGACGGAAACCGTAGCGTGTCATCTCAAAAAGCTCCGGATCGTATCCAACGAAGATCTGTGCAATCGGTGACGCAATAAACTGTGCCGCTGCGGTCAGGACAACGCCGCAGATGCTTACCAGTGTCAGGCTTTTTTTGAACAGATTTTTCAGCTCGTCATGGTTGGCAGCTCCGTAATGGTAGCTGATGATCGGCGCACTACCGATGGAATAGCCGAAAAAGACAGCGACAAAGATAAAGTTTGCGTACATGATCGTTCCGTAGGCGGCGACACCGTTTTCGCCGGCAAGCTTCATTAATTGCAGATTATACAGGGAACCGACGATAGAGCTGGAAAGATTTGTCATCAGCTCGGAGGAACCGTTTGCACAGGCTTTCAACAATATTCTGCCGTAGAATTTTGTCTTTCCAAGACGTAGAATATCGGATCTTCCGCCGGCAAAATAGATCAACGGGAAGAATCCGCCAAACAGCTCTCCGCAGGAGGTGGCGATCGCAGCACCGGCAATTCCCCAGCCGAACACGGCAATGAACAGGTAGTCCAAGATCATATTAGTCACGCCGGCAATGACGATCACCGCAAGACCAAGCTTTGGCTTTTCTGCCGCCACAAAGAAGCTCTGGAAGGCGTTCTGCAGCATGAACGGGGCCAGTGTGATAAAGCCGAGACAACCGTAGATTGTACAATTTTTCAGGAGATCTCCGCTGGCACCGAGCAGTCTTGCGACGGACGGTGTCAGGGCGATTCCGACAAGGCTTAAAGCGATTCCGCCGATCAGGGTGATGTACACCAGCATGGAAAAATATTCGCCGGCTTTCTCCTTCTTACCCTCGCCAAGTGTCTTGGCGACAATGGCACTTCCTCCGGTACCCATCATAAAGCCGAGTGCGGACATTGCCATAATAAACGGTGAGATCAGATTGATCGCCGCAAACGCTGTTTTGCCGACATAATTGGAGACAAATAACCCATCGACAACGACATAGATCGAAGTGAAGATCATCATGATGACGGATGGGTACACAAAATGTAACAGCTTTTTAAATGTAAAATGTTCGGATAATTGTATTTTCATTGTGATTCCTTTCTGTGAAGCTTCATAAATTCACTGCGCAGTGCAGCTGCATATTTCTGATGGAACAGGATCAGCTGATCCCATTCCTCCGGTGACAGTACGGACAAAGCGTTGTTTTCTGCCTGAATAACCGGATAGATCTTCTCCTGCTGGATCTGCCTTCCGGTGTCGGTTAGAAAAATCTGCATGCTTCTTCCCTTGCCCGGTTTTAATTCAATCCAGCCATTTGCTTCCATTTTGCGGATGGCGGAGTTGATCGTCTGTTTGGGAATGCAGGAGGTCCTGCAGATGTCACGCTGCAGGCAGCCGTCACCAAGCTCGAAAATGCCGTATAAGATATCAAACGCACTGTCTGAGAGTGACGCATTGAGTGCGGCATCATGATAGATGTCATCGAACTCCTTGTAGAGATGGTTATATTCTATCTGAACGTCACTCATATGAGGTTTTGCGGGTGTTTTCATTATCATCATCCTTTCGTTGTTTTTATGTGTATATAAAATGGTGTTGGGGTTAAAAGGTATCTTGCTATAATGTAAGTCTGATTTCGTACTCAATAATGTATTATAGTCCGATTTCGTACTTATGTCAAGCCGCAGCAGTATAATGTCATTATTTACCTGCCGTCGATCAGGATAAGCCGGAACAAGATCTTCGTAATTTTAACGGAATTGCTCCTGTATTTTACTTGCTATCTTTATATTGAAATGGTACTATATTCTTTAGAAAAAATTTAAGATAAGGGGTACGGCAATTACTATGAAAAACTCAAACGAACCAATCTACGATGCTCGTAAACTAGGGGTTCCTAAAATGCTTATTTTGGGAATCCAGCACATGTTCGCCATGTTTGGCGCAACAATTCTTGTACCGATCCTTGTGGCAGGTTATTTCCAGGAAGCCTGTGGAGAGCCGCTGTCAAGAGGACTTACGGTTTCTGTTACTTTATTCTGTGCCGGATTTGGTACACTGATATTCCATCTTTGTTCTAAATTTAAGGTGCCCGCATTCTTAGGATCTTCTTTTGCATTCCTTGGTGGTTTCTACACGGTAGCGAATCTGAAGAGCGGCATGTATGCCGATATGGCTGCCAACGATAAGGTTGCATATGCCTGTGGCGGTATTGTGGTTGCAGGTCTTTTGTATCTGGTCGTTGCACTGATCTTTAAGCTGGTTGGTGTCAATCGCGTTATGAAGTTCCTTCCGCCGGTTGTAACCGGACCGATCATTATCTGTATCGGACTTTCCCTGGCACCAAGTGCCGTAAGCAATGCGTCCGGCAACTGGCTGATCGCCTTTGTGGCACTGGCGGTGATCGTTGTTTTCAACATCTGGGGCAAGGGTATGTTTAAGATCATCCCGATCCTGATGGGTGTTCTGATCTCCTATGCATTTGCATTGATCTTAAATGCCTGCGGAGTGACGAATCCGGACGGTTCTGCAATCCTGAATTTCGCTTCCGTTTCTACTGCAAGCTGGGTTGGACTTCCACCGTTCCAGATCTGCAAGTTTGATGTGACCGCTATCCTTGTTATGGCACCGATCGCGATCGCAACCATGATGGAGCATGTCGGTGATATGTCTGCCATTTCCGCAACCGTAGGTAAGAATTACATTGAGGATCCGGGTCTTCACCGTACACTGATGGGTGACGGTATTGCAACTGCATTTGCCGGTCTCATTGGAGGTCCTGCCAATACAACATACGGAGAGAATACCGGTGTACTTGAACTTTCCAAGGTATATGATCCGAGAGTGATCCGGATCGCAGCAGTATTTGCTGTTATTCTTTCCTTTATTCCGAAGTTTTCCGCAATCATTTCAACAATGCCGTCAGCGATCATCGGAGGCGTGTCCTTCATGCTTTATGGTATGATCTCTGCAATCGGTGTAAGAAATGTGGTTGAGAACAGAGTTGATCTGACAAAGTCAAGGAACCTCATTATCGCAGGCGTGATCTTTGTCTGCGGTCTTGGTTTTTCCGATGGTCTTACCTTCCGTGTGGCAGGTACTTCCATTACACTGACAGCACTGGCTGTTGCAGCGATCGCAGGTATCCTTCTCAATGCGATCCTTCCGGGCAATGATTACAGCTTCGGAAAGCATCCGGAGGGAGACAGAAGCCGTGGTGTTTATGTGATGAACAGTGATAGAGAGACAGAAGAAACTGAAGAAAATAAATAATAAAAGACTATAAGAGAACTGCATTGGAGATAATAGCAGATATCCGAAAGAAAGGACGCGTAACATGATTAAATCCGATAATATTGTAATTTTTGAACATCCGTTAATTCAGCATAAAATTTCTCTGCTCCGTGATAAGGCGACCGGGACAAACGAGTTCCGTAAGCTTGTCGATGAGATCGCGATGCTGGAGGGATTTGAGGCACTTTCTGATCTTCCGGTGGAGGATGTAGAGATTGAGACTCCGATCGAGAAGTGCATGACACCGATGATCTCCGGACGTAAGCTGGCAGTCGTACCGATCCTTCGTGCCGGACTTGGTATGGTTTCCGGTATCCTTGCTCTGGTTCCGAATGCAAAGGTTGGTCACATTGGAATGTACCGTGATGAGGAGACACATCAGCCACAGGAATATTATTGTAAGCTGCCAAATCCGATCGAGGAGAGACTGATCGTTGTCTGTGATCCGATGTTGGCAACCGGCGGTTCTGCTATTGATGCGATCGATCAGATCAAGAAGCACGGCGGCAGGAATATCAAGTTTATGTGTATCATTGCTGCGCCGGAGGGACTTGAGAAGCTTCATAAGGCACATCCGGATGTGCAGATCTATGTTGGTCATCTTGACAGACAGCTCAACGAGGATGCATATATCTGTCCGGGTCTTGGTGATGCCGGTGATCGTATCTTTGGTACGAAATAATCATTTAATTTTAATAGAAACAATGTTGTCGATTGCTTTGTTGTTAAGCAGCTTTTGCAGTCCGGCAGCATATATAAGGCAGGCGTTTGTGCGTCTGCCTTTTTGAATGAATCCGAAATATCTTTTGCGGATGAGGGAGGAAGCATCAAAGAGCTTCTTTTTTTGTCGCTATTTTAGCCGTTTGGCTAGTGTACTTTTCGGAAGTGCTTTGTTATAATTGAGTGTAATCATGAAAGGAGAAACGAGGAGGAGCTTATGAGAAAATGGAAAAAATGGGTGTCCGTGATGCTGGCAGGCTCTATGCTGGTATCGGGGATCCCGGCACAAAGTATTGTAAAGAGGGCGGGCGCAAGCAGCCTGAAGGAAAACGGACAGGCAGAGAAAAGTATTTATGACAAGCTTGCCTTTGATACAACACAGGAGACAGAGGATTCTGAACGGAATCCATATACGGCGGGAAAGGACGATTATCAGAACCTGAATCCGCAGATGGAGCTGTTTGTCGAGGGAAAGGTATCGTCATTGTTTCAGCCGATTTTAGGAAAGTCTTTGGTCAATGGAAACTATAACAGGAGCCAGACAGACTCAGCAGATCTGGCAGATGGAACGGGACTCAATCTTGGCTGGTATCAGGGAACGTATCAAAATTCCGGAGATCAGACAGGAACTCTTTTGAAGAGCAAGCAGAGAAAGGCAGTAAAGACAACGTTTGATTCCGTAGCGACCGGAGCCAAGGAATATACGGCTCTGGATGCCTCCGGGAGCGGTTATCAGGACTACAAGGTGTGTGTTGCGCAGAAGGCAGCAGACTCGGATGAATTAAACCTGTATCTGCTTAGTGCAAAGGCAAATGAGCCGGTGGGAACGTCGGTCAATCTGACAAAAAGCAACACCTGTGTATCCACTATGAAGGAACATGAGACGAGGTCTTATCTCACGGTCTGCGGCGGTGATTTTGACGGAGATGGAAAGGATGAGGCAGCAGTTTATGTTCCGGTTACGGATGCACGAAATGGAGTGAATGCTTCTCATGTGGATATCTATGATATCAATACGGAATCCTCGACCAAAACCTTTGAAAAGAGATCAACGGTATACCTGGCAGATCTGGAGGGGACGCAACCCGGCAAGACGCTTGACGATTCAAAAACTCCTTTTATTACAAGTCTGGCAGCCTATGATTTTGACGGGGATGGAAAGGAAGAGCTTGCAACGTCCTTTAGTCATGCTTATTTTCCAAATGCCAGAATTATTGCCGCAAATGCTAAAAAGGCGAAAGAGTGGAAGAAAATGGGATCGTATCTGTCAGTACTGTCCATGAAAACGGACAGTATGGAGGAACAGTATGGACGCCGTCTGGCATTTACCGGAGAGGAATATGGAATTCAGGAGAAAAAGGATACCGTTCTGCAGACCATGCAGTTTGTTGGTCTGGATGTAGGCGATATGGATAATGATTCGATACAGGAGCTTGTTGTTGCCGGTTACGTTCCGGATGGAGATGACGGTGTGGGTCAGTCGGTAGTCAAGGGTAAGCAGGCAGTTGTGCAGCTTGGCTTTGATCAGGAAAAGGGATGTTATGAGCTGTTGCATGGCGGTATTCCGTATCTTTTATGCCAGCCGGCAGCCAATCAGGAGCTTTATGAAGGAATGCGGGGGTCGGATGTCAGACAGGAACCGGCAGCGGTCGCATGTTTTGCTTCCCGGGGGACGGGGTATGGAGATACTTTGTTCGTGGAGGGCAGTTGTTGGAACTTCAGTGCGGGTGCATCTGAAAAGGAGATGTTTCGATGTCAGTATAATGGCGGCTCGTCTGATTATGTTGTGCCGGATGAAGCAAATGCTTCCGGCGGACTCGCAGAGGCGTATCAGTATCAGTGGACGGACGATAACGGAAATATGAAGCTGCCGATCGATAAGGATAGTGATACAACGAAGTGCTGGCTCAGCAAGGTTGTCAAGGGCAATTTTAATGGAAACCCATATGGCATGGAGCAGGTAATCATGAGCTGTGGTGTCAAGAGCGATAGTATGGTGTCATGGGGGCTTTCTGCGCTCAGCCGGAAGGCAGTCGGAGCGGAGGATACCGCCGGGTACGCGCGTTTTACACAGGATTCGGGCTGGGGAGATATCTATCTGAGTTTGGCGGCAGTCGATTATGATGAGGACGGCATGATCGTTAAGTTTGATCATAAGGAGAGTTATTTCAGTGATCCGAATGTTGTTGCCGTGCTTCAGGCGGCACCGTATTTCTCGGATCTGGAATCTACGGACGGCAATTACAGCACCAATGGCTCTACGGCATACGGCAAAACGACAGGCTCCTCCACCACAAATTCAGCCGAGTTTTCGGTATCAGCCGGGGTGATCACCGGATATGAGGAGGATGTCAGTATTCTCGGATTTTACGATGTCGTAGGAATTGATTTTGAAGTGGAGGCGAGCGTCAGTGCCGGCTATGCAAAGGAATTTACGAACGGGAAGAGCTATTCTACTTCTTACGAGGCAGACAGTACGGATGACAGTGTGGTGCTGTCGATGACGCCATACACAAGGTATGTGTATAAAAGTTATGTGCCGGGATTTAAGCTGCCGACACAGAGCCGCTACAATGGGCTGAAAAAGCAGCTTGAACAATATAAGAGCAGCTACGAGACGGCAGAACAGGAATATGCAGAGATCAAGCAGAAGAAAGGAATATCATATCGATTTAAGAAAGCAGCGTTTGCCAACCGGGTTTCCGTTGCTGCAAACAGATATAACAATGCATACAGCCGGCTTCAGGCAATCGACAAGGCACTGGAGCAGGGATATGAGTATGGACAGCAGATTGCGGGAAGCTGGAAGGATTATTATGTTTCCGTGCCTCAGACACCGCGTATGACCATGCTTACAGTGACAGAATATGACCGTGTTGCGAAGGAAAACGGTGAATTTGACAAGATCCGCGGAAATGTTCTGACGAACACGCCGGGCGATCCGTTTTCCTACCGGGCTGCGATCGGAGCCTCTTTCGATGGAGGAAAGGTCGTTGACGATGTATCCGGTGCAAAGGATAATTTCGTTAGAGTCAGCAGGGGAGGCAATTCTATCACACAGGGAATTGAAGTGGAAAGTGAAAATTCGGATACCGTGACCTGGGGAACCAGTGTGGAGACACATCTTGTGACAGAGGAAGGCGGTGTTAAGACCGGTGTCAGTGCGGGTGCCGAGGCAAACGGCAGCGTGACATGGACGAATTATAACGGAGCGGAATATTCCGGAACGGTTGCCGGTATTCCTGCGAATGTAGAGCAGTCCTACTCCTTCATGTGGCGATTCGGAACATGGGATACGATGTTAAACGGACAACGGACAAAGGTGCTTGGCTATCTTGTGAAGGGACAGGAGGCACCACCGGCACTGCCATCTGACATTACAGTGACGGATGCCACAGCGGATTCCCTGACCTTGAGCTGGACACACAGCAACCGTAAGGGAGTGCGCTATCGCATCTGCCTGTTGGAGGATAATGAGGAAGAAACGCCGATTGCAGAAGTTTCTTCCGCCCGATCCGGTTATACGATCGGTAACGGTCTGCTTCAGCCGGGAAAGACATACCGTTTTACGATGCAGAGTGTTGGTTATATGGAGACAAGTGCATCCAGCCTTCCGGTGTATGGAAGAACCAAATACGCTGCCGGAACAGATACACCGACAATTGAACTGCAGCCGGAGGATACGGCGGTTGTGGAAGGCGGGAAAGCAGAATTCTCGATTTACGCCACACCGGTAAAGGGAAGCAATGGTTCTGTGCGGTATCAGTGGCAGTGCAGACAGGGAGCAGGTGCAGTGTGGGAGGACATTGACGGTGCAGACAGTATGGATCTTGCGGTGCCGGATGTGACTGCGGATATGGACGGATGGCAGTATCGATGCGTTGTTTCTCAGTTTTACGGCAAAACGATCGAGATCGACAGCGAACCGGCGGCTCTTACTTTAAAACAGCGTCTTGCATCGGTTGTCAGAATGGATCCGTTGGAGAAAACAAGCGGTCGTGCAGCTGATGTGGAAAAGGTGCAGAAGGAAGAAGAGACGCGAAGCTACGAGCCGTTGAAGTTGACGGTCAAGGTGACAAATGGTAATTTGCAGGTGGCAGAGCTGAAGGGCAATGTGAAATATTTTGGGGAGTACACAGGCAATTATTCTGTGACTGTAGGTAAAAAAATTACAGAGGATGCGGTTATTCTGGAAGAATTGGAAGGAAGTGCCTCCGACAGCAATTACAAAGCGACGGTGGATCAAATTGTAAATGCAGCACAGTCCGGATCGTTTCACTATCTTTTCCTGAGAATTTTTAAGGACGATGCAACCCGTACAAAGTTGAAAAATTATCTGTCTGACAAAGGTTCTGTCCGCAGCCGTGAAAATGATCCTGAGACCGATACGCTGTCTCCGAATATGGATCTGACGGTGGAGATAACGGAAGAGAATTTTAACCATTTAAAGTATAGGGAACTTACCGCAGATGATTATGAGAGCACGGTTCCATATGATGACGAATATGTTTATGGGCTTGCTTCCGGTCGGAAGACAATCACCCATACACAGCCGGTGGGAGGCGAGGAGCAGACGCTGTCTGCACAGATTGTCTCTGAAGAGGAGGAGCCGTTAAACGGGGAAGCGGTCTGCGAAATCATGAATCTGACGACAGGAGAAACAGAAAATACAGCGCTTACTGTTACAAATGGGTGTGCTTCAGGAAAGTGGACGCCGTTTGGAACCGGCTACTATAAATTAACGGTAAAATATCAGGGAGATGAGGAGTATTATGGTGCAGCGGCGGAGAATCCGCAGTATTTTACAGCATATAATTCCAAGAAAAAGACATTGCCGGGAGTAGAGCTGGAGAATACGCCGGTTTACGGAGAGGAAATTTCGCTTCAGATGAGTCTTGCCAAGACGGATCAGGTAGAGGATGTTACGGAAGCGACCTCCTTTACATTGGTAGGCAAAAAGGATCGGAAGCGCACTGCGATCACCGTGGAAAACGGCAAATGGGCGGTTAACGAGCTGCCGGGCGAGTATATTTTGGAAGCGTCGATAACAAAGGATGGCGTGACTTATGAATGTTCCCGGGAGGTACAGATCGAGAAGGCACAGCTATATGTAACGGTTGATCCGGTTACGGTGGATGTCAGCAAAACGACAGATTACCAATATCAGTTTGCAGCTGCGCAGTTAAAATTCCGGGGCTTGTCTGCCGGAGATGAAGACGCCGCCAGAGCTCTGTTTACTGCCGGTGCCAATGAGCAGGAAATTGGCAAGGACAGCAAAGGAAAGCCATATGCGGCAGATTACAGTATTTATACCGGAATTAAGGAGGATGCAGAGACAGCGGAAGTGAATGAGCTGCTTGCAAAATACGAGGTGTGTACGATAAACAGTACACTTAGTTACACCGGCAATAAGACCGGAAGCTATCTGGTACAGTACGGCGCAGATGGCAGCGGCATTGTCAACGCATCCACCGAAAAAGGTACAGCAATCGCAAACGGCGGGTCTTATGCGGAGGATTCAAAACTTTATTTTAAAGCAGTTCCGGCTCAGGGCTGGAATCTGAAAGGATGGAAGGTCAATGGCAAAGATGCGGAGTATGTTCAGGGAATCACATTTGTAAATGGAATGCTGAAAACAGCCTTGACGGACGACATTCAGGTAACTGCTGTATTTGAAGATCCGTCGGCAAGTGAGAAGCCGGCAGAATCAGCAGCCCCAACACAGAGTCCGGGAGAAAGCAGTTCACCGGTTGTCTCCGGAAAGCCGCAGGATCCAACGCAAAGTCCTGTGATTCCGACGAATAAGCCGGATACACCACAGATTTCCGGCAGTCCGGATGTGCCGCAGGTATCCGATAAACCGGACACGCCACATAACTCCGGCAGTCCGGATGTACCGCAGGTGTCTGGAAAACCGGACATACCACAAAGCCCCGGCAGCCCGGATGGCACACAGGCATCGTCAAAACCGAATAATGCGTCCGCCACCGGAAAAGATGGAGCATCAGCAGACGGGACACAAGCAGGAAAGGATGATGGAAAGGCAGCAATCGGCATGTTCTTTATGGTGAAGGGCGTGACTTACCGTGTAACTGCAACCGATCAGGTTTCTTGTGTTAAGGCGAAAAAGAATATCAAGGGAAGCGTTGTGATTCCGGATACGATCACGTATTCCAAAGTAACCTATAAGGTCACAGCTCTTAGTGCAGGAGCGTTCCGAAACTGCAAAAAGCTGACAAAAATAACCATTGGTAAGAATGTGGAAACCATTGGAAAGGATGCCTTCCGAAGCTGTAAAAAGCTGAAGCAGATCACGATCAAAACAGAGAAGCTCACAGCAAAATCCATCGGAAAGAATGCATTTAAGGGCATCCGTAAGAATGCAGCGATCCGTGTTCCGAAAACACAGAAAAAGTCATATACAAAATGGCTTAAGAAAAAGGGAGGTTGTTCAACAGCAAAAATCAAAGCATAGAACAGAAATTAAAATATAGCTTCGATTGGAAACAGGGCTTTGCTTAATAAGCTTCACATAAATATATAGCTGCACCCATAATCAATGTGCGAAGCTTGAGAAAATAATAATCTTAATGATAGAACTGTCGGGGATCCATGCCATTGTGGTGTCTCCGGCAGTTTTATCTTGAGTATCGGATGCTTATATGGTAAGGTAAAGGAAAACATCAGAGAGGAGAAAACCGGGTGAATACTACATGGAATGAAAATACAAAACGGTGGGTCGGGATCATTCTGCCGCTTGTGCTGGCACTGATCTCAGCACTGGTCGTGTCAAGGTTTGCAGCATCTGCAGACTTTCATGAGAAAACGATCACGGCACTTGACGATAAAAAGGCAACGGTTCTGGAGCTGACAGCAGCATCAACGGCGGCGTCTGCGGCAATCACGCTGCTTCCGGGAGACACGGCAACCCCGATCGCAGAAAAGCTGGCGGATATGAGTACCTATTTTCTAATCGTTCTCTGTGCGATCTATGTTGAGAAATATCTGGTCACAGTGACCGGCTACGCTTCGTTTGTCATACTGATCCCGATTGCCTGTGTCCTTTATTCGGCGGGAACGGCAATTGCAAAGGATGCATGGAAAAAGCTGGCAAGAAAGTTTGCGTTATTTGCTATTGCAATCGTTCTGGTTATTCCTGCCAGCGTCAAGGTGTCTGATCTGATCGAGCATACGTATCAGTCTTCTATCCGGGATACGGTGGATGCTGCCAAGGAAGCAACGAAGGATATCCAGAACAGCAGTGACGGACAGCAGGACAGTGACAGCAGCGATAACAGCGGAGTACTGTCAGGCATCATTTCCGGTATTAAAAACGGTGTGTCTGATATTACGGACAAGGTCGAAAACGTGATCAATCAGTTTATTGAAGTTCTGGCGGTGATGTTAGTCACCTCCTGCGTCATCCCGATACTGGTGCTGGTGTTCTTCTTCTGGCTGGCGAAGAGTATGCTGGGGATGGAACGCAACAAAAATGTCTTTTAAAAGTGCTTGAATAACTGCTAAAAATGTCATTTTACGCCCTTTGGCGTTTCAGGGCACTATAGAGGATGTTATCTTTACAGATTTGGACACCTTGACTTTACATCTGTTATAAGGTTTAATCTTGATGATGTGGATTTTGATAGAAAGGTACGGTACCAAAGATGGAAAGAAATTTGACGACCGGCAATATCGGGAAAACGATCGCATATTTTGCGCTGCCTTATCTGCTGTCTTATTTTTTGCAGACGCTGTATGGAATGGCAGATCTGTTTATTATCGGTCAGTTCGACGGTGTGGACGGGATTACTGCTGTTTCCAACGGTGGACAGGTTATGCATATGCTGACGGTGATCATTGTCGGACTGGCGATGGGAACAACGGTGACGATCGGCAAAAGTGTCGGAGCAGGGAAGCTTGATGCGGCTTCGGCTTCGATCGGCAACACGGTGACATTTTTCATGGGAATGTCGGTTGTGGTCATGGCGGTTCTTGTATTTCTGGTAAATCCGATCGTTACCCTGATCGGGATCCCGGCAGAGGCAGTTGCCGGAACGAGACAGTATCTGTTCGTCTGTTTCCTGGGGATACCGTTTATCACTGCATACAATGTGATCAGTGCGATCTTCCGCGGACTTGGCGATTCCAGAAGTCCGATGTATTTCATTGCGATTGCCTGCGTTGCCAATATTGTGTTAGATTATGTGTTTATCGGAGGTCTTGGAATGGGACCGATCGGTGCTGCACTGGGAACAACTCTGGCACAGACGATCAGCGTGATCATATCTCTGATTGCGATCCGCCGCAAGGAAACGGGAATCCATCTGACGAAGAAGGAGCTTCGGGTGAAGAGAGATGTTCTGGGTCAGATCTTAAAGATCGGTATTCCGGTTGCCGTGCAGGACGGCTGTATTCAGGTCGCATTTATTGTGATCAGTGTGATCGCCAACCATCGTGGGCTGAATGATGCAGCGGCAGTCGGTGTTGTGGAAAAACTGATCGGTATGATCTTTATCGTGCCATCCTCCATGCTGGCAACGGTGTCTGCATTATCTGCACAGAATATCGGTGCAGGAAGGCATGACCGGGCGAGAAAGCTTCTTTACTATGCGATTCTGATCACCGGCAGTTATGGGATCGTCATGACCATTCTGATCGAACTTTTCTCAAAGCAGACAGTTGGTATTTTCACAACGGATGCGGCAGTGATCCTGTTGGGAAGCCAGTATATCAGCTCGTATATTATTGACTGTATTTTTGCGGGAATTCATTTCTGTTTTACCGGATATTTCTGTGCATACGGAAAATCATATATTGGATTTATCCACAATATTTTGTCAATTTTGTTGCTGCGTATTCCGGGTTCTTACCTTGCCTCGAAAATGTATCCGCATAATCTGTTTCCGATGGGATTTGCGGCACCGGCAGGCTCTATTTTGTCGATTGTGATCTGTGTGGGAGCGTATATCTGGATGCAGAGATCAATGCGTGGAGGGCCAAATGCGATGTCATAAAAATATCATAATTTTGACATTGATATCCCCGTGTATGAGGCATATAATTCAATGAAACATACAGGAAAGGGGAGATTTATAATGAGAGCGTATGGACGTTTTATGAAAAATATAGCGGCACTTGCACTTCTTTTTGCACTGCTGTCCCTGCTCCTGCCGTTCTGCAGTTTTCAGGCAGCCGGGCAGGACATGACCCTGTCGGGTCTGGACGTGCTGAAAGCGGGAGGCAGTGCCGCTTACACATATATACAGCAGGGAAGTGTGCCGGATGATCATATTATGAAAGCACCGTTTTCCTGGGGGGATGTGAAGGACGGGCTTCATTATGCTGATGATGCAGGAGCCTCCGATCTGCTTATCGCCGGAGGTGTGGCAGCAGGCCTGCCGGTACTGTTCTGTCTTCTTGCCATGTGCATGCTGTTTCTGGCAGAGGGATCAAAGACTATGGTCGTGCCAACATTTTTAACGCTGCTTACAGTGTTGGAACTTGCAGTGGCGCTGCTTGGATTTCCTGCGCTGCACCCGTATCTTCTGACGGGAGTGTATCTGTTTGCGGTGCTTCATGTGGTGGCACTTGTGTTTATCTTATTTGGGTGGCTGACCGGAGGTTATCGGGAGCCTGACCGGAAAAAGCGTGACCGCAGCCGAAGAAATGATTCTGGAGATGACGGTCGAAGTGGCAGAAGGAAACACCGCCATAAGCGAGGCAAGCGAAAGAAGTCCGGCCGGAAAAGGAGCAAAAAGGATTCAAACGATAAGAAAAATAAAGAAAAGAAGGATCAATCCAAAGACGAAAAGAAAAAAGAAGCTCAGCCAAAGGCAGCTGCTGCAGTTGGAAATGTTTGTGATGGCACAGGAATTTATCAGGGATTTCAATGGAATTTGAGGAGCGAGGCATCTTCGCGCGTGACGATTGGGACGACACCTGAGGCGATGCGTGGGATTGAGACGGGCAGCCTGAAAGCAGCCGGTCACATTGCTGATCATAATTGTCAGATCAGTTATCATCCGGAGGATGGAAGCTACACGATAGACAGTCACGCAGCAGAGCGTATTGTACTGCGGCAGAATGGCAAGGCATTGCATCAGTTGAATAATGGAGACAGTGTCCGTGTTTTGGGACAGGTAAAAATGGAGGTTGGCTCCTCACATTCTATGTGGCTGAAATAGTATTTTTCTTCGCAAGAGGGTTAATTTGTGGTATAATAACTCCAAAATCCAGATGCTTCGCATCTGTCGCGCCCGCGAGTGAGAAAAAGCGGAGCTTTTTCGAACCTTTTGCCGAAGCGTATGAATTTACAACATAACAACTCCAAAGGAGGAGCTTGCGAATGAAAAAGAAAAATGGAAAACGAATCATTGCCGGCCTGCTGGCAGCAGGTCTTTTTGCGGCTTCGGTGCTCTCACCGCTTCAACCGGAGGGAGCCGCTGCAGCAACAAAGATCAAGGTTTCAAAGACAAAAGTAACCGTTGCCGGAGGAGGGCAGGTTACTGTCAAAGTGAAGAATACCGGCAGCCGGAAAGTGAAAGCAAAAGTGTCCGGCAAAAAGATCATTGCCGTAAAGGTGATGAAAAAGAAAATCCGCATTACCGGAAAGAAGAGCGGCAAGACTAAGCTCATATTGAAAGCGGCGCACATGAAGAAATGTGTGATCCGTGTTACTGTCAGAAATATGGGACAGAATGATCCGACCATTATCATGCCGATGGGAAGTTCCACACCGATGGTAAAGGTGAGTGCGAGTCCTGTCGTAAGTCCGGCAGTCCGCATTACACTGCATCCGTCTGCTACGCCGGTAAGGAGTCCGCAGAGCAGTATTAAGCCGAGTAATACGCCGGTTCCGACCGGTACAAGTGCAGTGCCGTCAGAGACGAATGAACCGCAGGACAGTACGAAACCGATCGAATCATCGCTGCCGGATCAGACCACTGTGCCGACGATGGCTCCGCAGCCGCCGGTGACGTCAGTGCCGACGACAACACCGCCGCCAAGCGTCACAACGGTACCGGCTGAAACGCCGACGCCAAACCCGACACCGCCGCCAAGCCAGACTCCGACACCAACAGTTACACCAGAGCCAAGTCAGACTCCGGTGCCAACGCAGACTTCACAGCCGACGGTGACGCCGGATCCTACAACGGCACCGGAGCCGGGTGAAACGGAGATACCATTTTCGACGGTTGCCCCAACCAGACAACCAACGATCATTGTGACCATTCCGCCAACAGCGAAGCCAACCGTAAAACCGACGGCAGCTGTAGGCACGGCAGATGCGCCGACAGAGACTCCGATACCAACGTTGGCACCGACAGTCAAGCCGGCAATAACACCAACTGTCATCCCGACCGCGACGGTAAAACCGACAGTGGCACCAACGGTCAAGCCGACGACCAAACCGACAACCAAGCCGACAGTCAAACCAACTACTGTTCCAACAGCAACGCCGGTTGCGACAATGAAGACAACGCAGCTTTCCTTTGCGAAGAAGTCGGTATATATTGGAGAGAGTATTACTGCTTTGAAAGCGGAGTGGGGTGAGCCGGAACGTATAGATCCGCTGCCACAGAAGAGCCTGTACGGATACATTTATAACGGCAACAGCCTGACAGAACCGTATCTGCTTGTCAGCGTTAAGGGCGAAAAGGTCGTTTCTTACTTTACGATCGCGAAAAACTTCACAGCCTATGATGCAGTGATAAGCACCGATGATAATGAGACAATTCAGCAGACGAAGCTGATACAGCAGGGCGCATCGGCACAGTCGATGATTGATGCGGGCTGGACCGAGCCGGGAACCTACGAGTTTGATGCTCTGGACAGCAGCAAGAGTGAGGCAAGAGTCGGAACGGAGGCATATTACAAGCTGACAGATAACGCATATATTTATGCATTCAGTGATTACTTTGATGGAGGAGACAAATCCATCTATGGAATGTACGCATTTTCCAGAGAATGCACCAAGTATTCCATGATGTACCGCACATATATGACATTTACCGATGAGATTCTCCGTGCGGCGGAGCAGGAGGTCTATGAGATGACCAACGCATACCGCAACTATATGGGGAAAGCGTTATTTAAGCTGGAGAACAGAACGACTACGGCAGCCAGAAAGCACAGTGAGGATATGGCAAATAACAACTATTTCCAGCATAACAGTCTGGATGGCTCGAAATTCTCCGCACGGTTGACGGCAGAGGGTATCAGTTGGTCGGGAGCCGGAGAGAATATATGTGCCGGAGCCGGCGATGCGATCAATATGGTGATCGGCTGGATCGGTTCCTCCGGACACCGAAAAGGTATGCTGACAGATTTCAAGTATATCGGAGTCGGAGCGGCGTATAGTAGTTCTGCAGATTATGGTATCTACTGTACGCAGGATTTCTGGAGGTAGAGTGATTTCCTGTATAATCAAAAGAGATTGTGTCTTTATTGGGCACAATCTCTTTTGATATTCAGCAATTCTTTGATAAGCGTAATTACGATGTTATAAATTCATATAATTCTGCAAAATGTTATGAACTGTTTTTATTGATGCTGTTTTACATATTCCGTCAGGATAGCATCGTCCTCCGGCATCTGACAGCCGACGATATAATGACCTTCATTATCAGAGCAGCGGATGATACGACCCTCTAAAGTGCTGTGATCGGTAAGCTCGAACTGCTCCAGTGTTATCGTGATCCTTTCGCCCTTGGCGGTGGCAAAGAATGGAGCGTCTGTGATGAAGGCAAATCCGTTTCCGCTGATATTGTCCATCTGTCCCGTAAACTCCTGTCCGGTTTCCGGGACAGTGATGACGCAGGAGTTGGTCAGATCTATACGTGGATATTTGCGGCGGTTATTGATCTTTGGACGGGAGCTGATCTGTACCTGATAGTGGTCAGCATCCGTTTTGTCCGGGGTGATCGCTGCGTTTTCCCAACAGTAAAGAACATTATCGACGGTTACCTGTACGTTGCAGGTCATTGGATGGGTGATAGCAGCATCCGGGAGGGTGATAGCGATTCCCTGCGCCAGAGGCTGGATCAGTTCTCCGTGATATTTACGACTGGCATCATCGGTCGGTGTAATGATCACCTTCATGCCCGGCTGCAGATCCTCCAGCCCCATAAAGCCGCCAATTCCAAGCTCGCACATCAGAGCTTCGACAACATTCTCAATCGTGTTGATATTTACGGCAGTTTCATCGTATTTACTGAGCATGCGGTGACAGATCTCATTTGATCCGGAAATGCCGGAGGTCATATCCTCCACAGTGGAGGAGACCTGTTCCATATTTGTCACAAGCTGGCGGTTCGACTGTTCCACACGCTTCATTGCGGCATCAATGGTATGAATGTGATGCTCGATCTGGTTGGAATCCGATGTGATCGTGGTAATATTCTGATTTGTCTTGGCAACCTTCTCCAGAGTGATCCGGATCAGCTTTAATGTATTTTCGATGGCGTGCGTCATCTGGTCAGAGGTTTCCTCGAGGCGGATCAGTGCTTCCTTGATCTGGCTGGAGGATTCCTTTGTCTCTGCACTTAAGGTGCGGATCTGATCCGCGACAACAGCAAAGCCCTTGCCCGCTTCTCCGGCTCTGGCGGCCTCGATGGATGCGTTGAGTGCCAGAAGATTCGTCTGATTGTTAATGCTTTCAATCGTGCCAGTTTCCTGCTTCACCATTTCAAACTCATCCTTAAATGCTTGAAGCGTTTGCTCTGTATCGGAGGAAAGCTCTGACATAGTCCTTGTAGTCTGAAGCAGACTGTTCAGATCCTCGGAGCTGTTCTGGGCGTGAGTGCCGGATTCGTCGATCAGCTTGACCATTTCCTCGATCATCACGGCAATGTGCTGTACCTGGGAACTGATGTCGCTGGTCATATCTACAGAGGATGTTGTTGTGGTCTGAAGATTGATATTGTTATTGTTCAGCGTGTCCATCTCGGCAGCAACAATATCAGCGCCGTGCTTGTTTTCACCGGCAAGCTCACGGACAACCAGGACGCCGTCCATAATGGAATTGCTGGCATTTTTGACCTTTTCGACCGTCGTGATCACACGGTGCAGATCGTTTTTGATGCTGTCTGTCATAGCACCGTCCGATTCGTTCAGATGGCGGATGGACATACCGTAGCAGATATAACAAAGAATGATGCAGGACAGCTCAAGTTGATAATCCTTCATGTTCGTGGCGGAGTTCATACCAAGAACAGCGTAGCGGTAAATGGAGCTGCCGATAATGATCAGGGCATTCACAATGCCGCAGTACCGCATGAAAAGCTGATCCTTATAGATCACCAGAAGACTGGTAACGGGAAGAACATAAGTAAATGCGATCGGCGACGAGGTCGTACAGATCACATATGTATAGAAAATACCATAACCGATCACCAGATCCAGTTTGTAGCGTTCCGTATTCCAGCCCCGGGTTCGAAGCAGGATCTCTCCGGTAATAAACGGAATCCAGCAAAGAGCCAGAAAGATCAGATAATATCTGGTGCTGTACAGACCGTTTGAAAAATCAGATCCGTAGTTGGCGGACAACAGGATCGCAAAAATAAGCCATATTTTGCGCGCCTTGCGGTTTGCTTTTTCCTTGAAAAGTTTTTCGTCATAATTCATATAAATACCTGTGCCTTTCAGAAATAACCCCTAAAATTGTCGTATATATTCGGCAATCGCCTCAAGTGTCTGTGTGCTCTCCGGCAGCTCCGGTTCAAAAGCGCTGAAGGCGTGTGTCAGCCGTTTATCATCCGGAAAGTCCATGATTGCGGACTCCATCCGGGCGGCATCCAGTGCCATTTTAAACTGCATTGTGTAGCGACGCAGATGATCTTTGCCACTTGTCACAAGAAAGCATGGTGGCAGAGACCGGATAATATCCGGATGCTCCGGGTTGACATATGGTGCAAATGCTGATTTCTTATAATGTTTCCCGTAAAGATATCTGGGCATAAACAGTCCGATCTGATCCGGCTTATTCGTGTAAAACATACCGCTGATCAGTCCAAGCGCCTCTAATGGCAAAGCAGATGGTGTGACCCCGGCTGCCTGTGCGACCTTCGGATTGCGCTGTGCTGCCGCAGTATATACAAGAAGACAGGCTCCGCCGCTGTCTCCGACCGCATAGACCTTGTCCGGATCACCCTGATACTTTGCAAGCTGACCCTGTATAAAATCGAGTGCAAGGAAAATATCCGCAATCTGATCATAAATCTGACAATCCGGAATAAGCCGGTATTCCACATTAAACACCAGAAATCCCAGTGTACACAATTTGGCACAGAAGTATTGGTTAAATTCCTTGTTGCCAAGCAAAAGCCCCCCGCCGTGAACATTTACGATCACAGGAAGTCTCTCGGGAGAAGACGGTGCAGGCATCGGTTGGAAAATGTCCAGCCGGTGTGCCTTGTCCTGATCAGGAGCATAGGGGATATCAAGCGTCATCGTAACGTTATCCGGAAAAGTAAACCGATCGTTCCGGTCTGCATACTCCCTGTTAAAATCCTCGCGCTGCCTGTAAAACATATTTTTGATAAACTGTCTCATAAGATTAACCCGCTCTCATTTGTATTGCTTCTTCTATCATACCGAATTATTGAGGCAGATTCAATGTGTATTTTTATTTTTTAAAGATATGATATAATTGCAAAAATTTTACTTACCTGATCAAAGATCGTCTGATCGATTGCCATATGATGCAGAATGTCAATCATGAGCTTTTTACGGAGAGTGTGAAAAAAGAAATTCCGGTCAGCATAGGTCGGGAAGATAAAGAGTGGTGACGGCAATCATGAAGAAAATTGATCTGTCCCATTTAACGGACAGACACAATCGCTAAGATAAAATGAAAGAATTATAAATGAAAAATAAGGAATAAGTTTTAGAAAAATATTGTGCTGTTTTTTGCATGCAAAATGTAATAATCGTATACCAAAATAAAAAATTTGTATTGCATATTTTTAGCAGTGATGATAATATGTTTTTGTAGCAAACGAAACGACTCTGTGGGGGAGTTGTTTCAGTAATGTATTGGGCGTGATTAGGATGTGTAAAGACATTTTTTGTGGGGACAAAGGATGTCTTTTTTCTGCACAAAAATAACAGAGTGATCATGAAAAACAGGTTATATAACATAGGTTTTATAACTGCTTTTTGTCGTTTCTTATATCCGGAATTCAGGACGGTTATTTTTTAGATATAGGATTGCTTTGTTTGAAACGTGTGTACTGTTTATGGGACAGTACATTTGTTTGTGCTTTCTGCAGAAATTATATTCTGATCAGCCGGGAAGGAGAATCTTATGGCTTTACGTAAGAAAGCAATGGCCATTGTCCTGAGTATGGCAATGGTTGCAACGTCGCTGTCGTTACCCAATATGACGGCGAAAACGGCACAGGCTGCCGGCAGTAGTTTTCAGAACCTGAACCAGTCGCAGATCACGGAGGCGATGGGTGTCGGGTACAATCTCGGTAACTCGTTGGAGGCTGCAAGTTCAGGAACACCAAATGAAACCGCTTATGGTAATCCAAAGCTTACGGAGGATCTTGTGTTAGCAGCAAAGGATGCCGGTTTCAAATCTATCCGTATTCCGGTTTCTTATCTCAGCATGATCGACGATAACAACGGATACAAGATCGACTCCTCATGGCTTGATCGTGTACAGCAGGTTGTTGATTACTGCGTGGATAATGATATGTATGCGATCGTGAATATGCATGGAGACGGATACACTACAGTAAATGGCGGATGGCTGTTATGTGGCAGCGGCAACCAGACCCAGATTAAAGCAAAATACAAAGCATGCTGGGAACAGATCGCAGATCGCTTCAAAAATTACGATGAGCATCTGATCTTTGAGTCCATGAACGAGGAGTTCGACGGAACCTATGGAACACCTAGCAGAACGGCTTATGCAAATATAAATGCGTACAATCAGATCTTCGTTGATACCGTGCGTAAATCCGGCGGCAATAATGACCAGAGATGGCTACTGATCCCGGGCTGGAATACGAACATCGATTATACCGCAGGGGATTACGGCTTTGAAATGCCGACCGACAATTATTTATCTTTAAATATCGCTTCCGGACAGAAGAGAATCATGATCTCTGTTCATTACTACGATCCATGGGATTTCTGTGGAACGGAGTCCGGAGCAACGACCCAGTGGGGCGACAGCGTAACCGATGCGTCCAAGAAAGCAAGCTGGGGCGATGAATCTTACATGGTTTCCCAATTCAAGAAAATGTACACCAAATTTGTTTCCCAGGGATATCCTGTGGTGATCGGCGAGTTTGGTGCCATCAATAAAGAAAATTATGACAGTCAGAATAAGACCTGCCGTGCGGAATATTACCAGAAGGTCTGCTATTATGCAAAGCAGTATGGAATGATTCCGGTAGCATGGGACAATGGTTATAATGGCGATTACGGCTTTGCGATCATTGACCGTTATTCCAACAAGGTCGTTCATCAGGAGCTGATGGATGCAATGATGGAGGTTTATGGCGGAAACGAGTCTGCAACTGCAACCGGAATCACATTGAGTCAGTCCTCCATGACCATCCACATCGGAGACGAGAAGCAGCAGCTTACCGCAACATTAACACCGGCAGACAGCAAGGATAAGGTTTTATGGAGCTCCAGCAATGAAGCCGTTGCAACCGTTAATTCCAAGGGACAGGTAACCGCTGTTGGTGCCGGAACATGTACGATCACTGCATCCGTACCACTTGGCTACAAGGCAGCCTGTGAGGTGACAGTTCCTCAGGCTAATTATGTACGCGCTAAAATGTACCTGTTGGAGACAGCAAGCTGGCAGTCAGTGATCAGCGATGAGTATGTTGACATTTATTCGGACGGCGGAGATTTCTCTCTGTCTCTCGATGCAACAAAGAGCCAGCTGCAGAACATCGGTTCACTTTACATTAAGGACATTAACGCGGCAGATGATGAGGCATCTGTATTTGATAAAGCAACCATTAAAGTGAAGTCCTTTGAGATCAACGGACAGAAGTACACCATGAAAAACGATACCTTCACATACGATGTATCACAGAAGGCATCCGATGATGGTCTGATCTGCCCGATCTTTAACTTCTCATTCATCAACGTATGGGCCAACACCCATGTCAACAATGTAAGCGTTGAAAATGCAAATTACAAAGCATATTTCAACAATGTAAATTATCAGACCGTAAACTCTGTAAAAATAAACTTTACGGTATCCGGAATCAACGGAAGCGATGCGAAGCCAACGGCTGCACCAACGGTAGCTCCGACAAAGGCACCGACTGCAAAGCCGACCGTAGCACCAACCGTGGCTCCGACAAAGGCACCGACTGCAAAGCCGACCGTAGCACCAGTCGTGGCTCCGACAAAGGCGCCAACGGCAGCACCGACGCAGGCTCCTGTGATCACAGGAAAGAAAGTGATCGCATCCAACCTGACATCTACCTATGCAACCAATGATCCGTCATGGCTCATGAATGCATCCGATGATGATATTGTAACCGTTGTTTACACATGTACCGATCCATCCCATGCAAACTGGGGAATTCTCGGATGGGGTGCATCGGTAGACAATACATGGCAGAATGGTGACAACTATTCTGCAGCAAGCAATGCAACCGAAGAGGTTACCAAAGTTTACACCGTAAAAGAACTGAAGAACACATTAAACATCAAAACAAACTCCAGTGTAACTTATCTGTGCCTGTCTGTATGGAATGGCGGCAAGATCGTCAGCCTTTCTATTGCAAGCACCGACGGTGAAACACCGGAGCCAACGGTAGCTCCAACAGAAGCACCGACCGTAGCTCCAACCGTTGCCCCAACTGAGGCGCCAACAGCAGCACCGACAATTGCACCAACCGTAGCACCGACTGTTGCTCCGACAGCAGCACCAACAACTGCACCAACAACGACACCTGCCGGTGACTCTAAGGTAACAGGCAGTGTGAAGCTCACAAGTAACTGGGGAAGCGGCGGAATCGCCCAGATCACTCTGACCAATGAGACAGGCGTAAGCTACACAAACGGATGGACCGTAGAGTTCACATTAGACCGCGAGATCACATCTATGTGGAGCGGCGAGTGCGTCAGCCTTGGCGATAACCGTTACCGTATAAGCAATCCAGGCTGGGACGGCAACTGGGCAGCCGGAAAGACAATCACATTAAATTGTGGTGTCGGTGCCGGAAGCGATTCTCCGGTGATCACGGATATCGTTATGCAGTAGTCACTCCGAAAAGATTTTTTTCATTCACAAAACCAAATTTTATTTGCCATATGTATTAATATAATGAGGTTTGGGACGAAGGAATTTGTTCCAGACGGATGCAGCCGGTACGACCGAGAGGGAGTACCGGCTGTGTTTGTTTGGGGATGGATATATGGAAACACCCCGCATGAAATATTGGTGGGGTGATGCTATATAGATAGGTTGGGGAAATTTTCGATTTGCTTTTTAAGTTCCTTATTTTCGATGCAAAGTAAGTGTAATTCGTTTTCTTTTTCTGCAAGAGCTGCCTCTAATTCGGAAAGTTTCTGCTGCGTTTGAATATATTTATATCTGAAACTTGGAAAGTATTTCTGAATGACCAGTTCCTCAATTTTGGTATATGTATCAGATGTGAGAGAGATTATGCCGTGCTGCTGATATAAAATTCGATTAACGCTGACAGTTCTTAAATCATTCAGCTTTAGAACAGAATCGTGAGCTATGAAGGAAAAATCAGCACTTTTTAGTAGAAATAAATCACTCTTGGAATCGGGAAAATCTGTAGGATGATAGATATCTAAATGTTTAGCAGGGTTGTACGAAAATATTGGAAGAACATACAATAGCTTTTGTTTTACTCCAATTACAAGACCTCTGTGTTCATAAGACATTTCCGGTTGAAAATTTTTTCCAAACTCAAATTGGTATATTTCTCCTTTTTTGACTGTTCGGTGTCTGTAGTGTTTTGATTTGTTATCGATCCAACGATGATCGGATTTTGAAAAACGTTCAAGTTCATCTGTGCTGAAAACGTTGGAAACAATGGCATCGGTTGTTTTTGTTTGTGCTTTTAAATATTCTTTCAAATAGAGATACTCCTTTGGTGATTTTATAGTAAGAAAAAAGGGTACGGTAATAACCATACCCTACTCTGGCGAACCAGAGAGACCTTGTCGGTCAAATTATCCTTTCGCTAGTGGTTTTGTCGACCAAAAACACTTGTTAATAAGTGTGAAAGAACAGTTTTGCGTTCCTTCATGTTTATATTATACTCATTCGATGGAGAAAATCTACTGGCAATTTGTACAAAATTGAGAAACAGAAAATTTTGTTATCATTTATGGGAGATAGTCCCTAGGTGAAAAAATGTATGAAAAACATAGGGGATTCTTGTGAAGGTTGAATATTTAGCATGATATGGATGCATTGCCGATAATGTGGTATACTAGCCGTAATAAATGGAGTTTTAGATTGGATGTTGAAGAAAACTGAATAGGAATGAAAAATGTACTTGTTCATCACATTGAAAATGGGTTGTATCAGCGACAGATGAGGTGGCAAATTTTGAGTGTCATCTGGTCGTCTCGAAAAGTGAATTGGGAGTACAGATTATGAAAGATTCATATGTGTTTGATTTTATTCTTTTTGGTGAGGACATTCAGAAATGAATTAAATGAATATAGAAAGGAAAATCGCAAATCGTATTTTACGTTGGCGAATAGGAAGGTGTTATGACGATTTCTAAACCAATTATTAAAGAAATTCAAGACAATGAAAATGCACTTTCAGAGCTTGAAAAAGAAATTTATTCAAATAAATCAGAGTCTATTCAGAAAATTATCGGAAGTTTTCCAACCGTGTATATTCATAATTGGTCGAAGTATAATAAATATGAGGTTTATGTTGGTGAAACAAATAATATATTTAACAGAACAAGAGAACATTTTTACGTTAGTGCAAAAAACAAAGACTGGCATGGCAGTCTTAAAAAAAGGGATGCTTCTCTGTATATTATTGGTCATGAACATTTCAATAAATCACTGACATTGGATATTGAGAATCGGTTAATGCATTATTTGATGAGTGTTGACAATGTCCGACAGGTTCACAATGGTAGAGGAAACCCTCAGGGAAATTATTACCCATCAAATGAATTTGATGCTATTTTTAGTGAAGTGTGGGGAGAACTACATCGTAGAAACGATAAATTATTTCCAAATGAAAGTGCTATAAAGGATTCTGCAATTTATAAAGCATCACCACTGCATAAATTAACAAGAAAGCAGGAAGATGCAAAAAACCGCATTATTAGCTGTGTTGAGAATGCCATGAATCAAAAAGAGAAACAGATAATATTTATAGACGGTGAAGCAGGAACAGGTAAAACTGTTTTAAACAGTAGTGCATTTTATGAACTGCTTTGTAGGACAGAAAAGCAGGATGCGAAAGATTTTAAATGTTATATGATAGTCAACCATAAGGAGCAGGTTAAAGTTTATGCTGATATTTTCAAAAAACTGGGTATTGAAGAAAAATATGGAAAAGTTGTAAGCAAAGCCTCACCATTTTTGAATCAGCATAAAGAAGATGATTCTATTGATGTTGCCTTTATTGATGAAGCTCATTTACTTTTTACACAGGGAAACCAGGGCTATCGAGGTAAAAATCAGCTTGATGATATTGTAAAAAAAGCGAAGATTACTGTTATAGTATTTGACGAAAACCAAATCTTGAGAATGGATCAATATTGGGAAAGTCAGATGATTGAGAAATATAGAAATAAAGCTATTGCCCAAAATAATCATATTATTTTGACGGAACAATTGCGTATGCATGCGGATAAGGATACGTTACATTGGATAGATTCTTTTACTAAGGAGCAAAGAATAGAAAAAATTCCACATGGAGATTATGAGATTAAAATTTTTGATTCACCGATGGAGTTGGAAGCAGCCATTACTGAAAAAGCACAAAAAGAGGAAAGTAAATTGTCGCGATTAATTGCAAGTTATGATTGGCAATATAAAGAAAAACAACGACCACAAAGAAGAGCTTTAAAGTATTGGGAAGTTATGATTAAAAAATGGCATAGACCATGGAATTATGAATTGAGCAGTGAACTTACTTCTGGTCAAAGAAGAGCAATCGCAAATCAGGCATGGGCGGAGCAGGAACATACGATCAGAGAAGTTGGTTCAACATACACTATTCAGGGATTTGATTTGAATTATGCAGGTATAATATTAGGAAAATCGGTAAGATATCGTAATGGAAAAATTGAATACGATCCTTCTCGCTCAAGTAACGATAAGGTACATAAATGTAGAAAAATGAATGATGGAACGATGAAAAACTTTGGAGAAGAATTAATAAAACACGAAGTTCGTGTGTTGATGACCAGAGGTGTTAATGGAATGTATATATATGCATGTGATGATGAACTTCGTGATGCATTGAAGAAAGCAGAAAGTTAATAGAGGATAAAATTGTGAAAAAAGAGACAATTAATAGAATCAGGAAATTTACAGAAGATCGTGACTGGGATCAGTTTCATTCACCGGCGAATCTTGCTAAATCAATAGTAATTGAAGCAGCAGAATTGTTAGAGTGTTTTCAATGGTCTGATGAAGAGTATGATCTACAGCATGTAAAAGAAGAATTGGCAGATGTTATAGTGTATAGTCAATATTTATTAGATAAGCTTGGGCTGGACTCCGATGAAATTGTGAATATGAAAATGACCATGAATGAAGCAAAGTATCCGGTAGAGAAGGCGAAAGGAAAAGCGGATAAATATGACATGTTATAGGGGGCTGGTTTATTGGTGGAGGAAATGAGAAAAGCACGGGCGTATTCAGACGTGTATTTATCAGATGTTGTAGAAAATCAAGGAAAGCTGTTTGATATGGTGGCAATGTCATATCCGGAGAAAAATACAGAGGATTTCATTGAGACTTATATGAAAAGTAAAACAAGAAAAAGCATTGATGAATCGATGGCATATGTTAATACAATGGATTACAGGGAATTGTGGGATTATTTTTGCGAGACGGAAAATTTTTGCTTAAAAAATGGGCGGGCTCTTGAAGGATTTATGCCAATGTGGATCGGGGAATTTTATGCATACTATCAATGGTATTATAATATTCCAAGTGCAGAGGTGTTAACAAAGGCACCTCTTGATTTTCTGAAAATTGGCTATTATGGGCTTCGAGATTTGGAGCTTGAACTGGCAGTGAAAAAGGTAGGCTGCCAAGGGTTATGATAGAAAAGCATAATTATGTCATAGTAAATGCAAGTATATATTTTAATAACTAATTGACATTATGGCATATATGCCATAAAATGATTACAGAGGAGATGGCATGATAGAATTTAAGTTGATAGCATATGAAAAGGAAAGTGGTGAAGTTCCGGTAGAAGAATTTCTGGATTCTGTTAATCCTAAAATGCGAGCTAAGATATTTGGATTATTGGGGATTTCATTGAAAGGGTGATGAACGATGAGAACATTTGATGACATGCTTTCTAAGCAGTTACAGGATGAAGAATTTAGAAAAGAATATGAAGCGATTCAGCCGGAAATGGATGTCATAAAAGCAATTGTAGATGCTCGTACTTCACAGAATATGACACAGAAAGAACTGGCGGAGCGTACAGGTATCAATCAGGCTGACATTAGTAAGCTTGAGAATGGAACAAGGAATCCATCTGTCAATTTGTTGAAAAGATTGGCGGATGGATTGGGGATGGTGCTTAAAATTGAATTTGTACCTAAACAGAATATTTAGTATTATGCCTCACTCAATATAGTGGGGCTGTTTCATTTAAAACGATAAAAAAGGAGAAGCAACATGACATTAGGAATGATCACAGTCGTTATACTGGCAGTCAGCGCTGCGTTATGCGCTGTTGCAACGGTATCGTTTTACCGGTCCAATGTATTTAACGACAAAAGAAAAAATTATCTGATTCTGACAATGGGAATTGCAGCAACCATGTGGAATGTGTCGCTGATCGGATACAGCATTTCCACGAAGGCGGCTTTCTATAATGGATTTTTCTATTTGCTGATTCTTGCGTTTGACATCTACATGATCGTGTTCGGATATTTTGTCGGGAGACTGACGGAGATGAACACGGCATCCTATTACATATTTGGAGCGCTTGGAGTCATTCTGTCGATTGGGGACTGGATCATTTTTGGGCTGGCACCGATCCACGAATATTTTACCATTCATGGAAGAACGGCGTATTATACGAGCATGTCACCGGTGGTCTATTATCATTATTTTTATATCATGTTTTATCTGGTGTTCTGGGTGCTGCTGGTGTGGCTCTGTTTTAAAAGAATGTCGTTGAAAAGACAGCATATGTATGCGTTGAAAATTGTATTGATCAATTTGATCATGTTCATCGCAGCTTTGCCGGACACATTGCTGCCGTTGTTTCACATTCCATCCTATCCAAGCTCCGGAATGGGTGTGGCGATCGCTTTTATTGGAACCCTTTTTTTGACGAAGAAGGAAAATACGTTCAGCATATCCCGGGAAAATATTTCCGATGTGATTTATAATGAAGCGCGAATTGCAATTCTGGCACTTGATTGCGAAGGAAACGTCGATAGCTGCAATCAGTACGCGCAGAAGCTTTTGGGAGTGAATGAGGATGAGCGATATTTATTGACGGAATTGTTTGACTGCAGCGAAGAGCAGTTTGAACGTATTATGAATGGAAAGAAGCTTGCGGAGCATTTGCTGTCCGTCAAAACAAAAATATCCTGCAATATTCAGGCGGTTGTATCCAGGGATGTTTATGGGGACAGTTACGGCGTTGTGCTTATGGCGACCGATGCTACGGCAGAAGAAAAGGTTATGGAACAGCAGATTTTGATTGAGAAAACAGAGCATATTTCGGATCAGCTCGTTCATACGCTCAGCAAAACAATTGAGGCGAAGGATCAATACACGAAAGGTCATTCTACAAGAGTAGCACAGTATTCTGTCATGATCGGCGAGAAGTACGGCTACGATAAACAGAAACTAAAGCAGCTGGAATATGCGGCACTGCTGCATGATGTCGGCAAGATCGGTGTTGCAGACACTATTATCAATAAACCGGGACGCCTGACAGACGAAGAATTTGCAGAAATGAAAAAGCATCCGGTGATTGGAAGTGAAATTCTTTCCGAAATATCAGAGATTCCGGACGTTGCCGTGGGTGCAAGATGGCACCATGAAAAATATGACGGAACCGGTTATCCGGATCAGATGAAAGGCGAGGATATTTCCGAAATTTCAAGGATCATTGCGGTAGCAGATGCATACGATGCGATGACCTCCAACCGAAGCTATCGTGATTGCCTGGATCAGGAAGTTGTCCGGAAAGAAATCGAGCGGGGAATTGGAAAGCAGTTTGATCCGGAATTTGCCAGAATCATGCTGGAGGTGATCGACGCGGATACGGAGTACCGGTTGCATGAGTGAAAGGAAATTGACTTCGTTTTTGACGATTGATTTTTTGCATAAAATTCGTATAATAGAGGAAGATAATGCGTAAGATAATACGCAAGATGATGGAGGGAATTACATGGGAGAATATAAACCGCCTTTTACTATAACCAATAAAATGTTATCGTATGTGTCATCAATTTCTGAAAAAATAGGACAAATAACAGCAATCAGTAATTTGGAAGCAAAACCGCATTTGAGAAGAAATAACAGAATCAAGTCGATTCATTCTTCTTTGAAGATTGAAGCAAATTCTTTGACACTAGGGCAGGTTCGGGATGTTATTAATGGAAAGTCGGTATTGGGAGAACAAAAAGAAATTCAGGAAGTAAAGAATGCGTATGATGCCTATGAACATCTTTCAGAAATAGATCCATATGACATTCAACAATTGAAACAATATCACGGAATTATGACAAAGTATCTTGTAGGAGAATCCGGGGAATTCCGTTCTGGTGAAGAAGGTGTTTTTAATGGTGATCAATGTATTTTTATGGCTCCACCCGCACGAATGGTGTCACAGCTTATGGAGGAATTATTTGCCTGGATGAAAGCGGAACAGGATGATGTTCATCCGTTGATTTTGAGCAGTGTCTTTCATTATGAGTTTGTGTTTATCCATCCCTTTTCAGATGGCAATGGCAGAATGGCGAGATTATGGCATACGGCAATCCTTTCGAAATGGAAACAAATATTTGAATATATCCCTATTGAAAGTCAGATTGAAAAATTTCAGGATGAATATTATGAGGCTATTTCTCGTTGCCATGTTGCCGGAGAGTCCACATTTTTTATTGAATTTATGCTATCTCAGATTGATAAAATATTGAAAAATATATCTGTTCAGATCGATGAGAAAGACGAATATCTTCCGGAAACGGTTTGCAAGCTGCTTGAAATTATGGAATATGATATTCCGTACACGAGCAGTGTTTTGATGGAAAAATTGGGATTGAAAGCGAAAGAGGGGTTCAGAAGAAATTATCTTCATCCGGCAATGGAGATGGATTTGATTCAAATGACAATTCCAGATAAACCGAGTAGTAGAAATCAGAGGTATGTAAGAAGATGACAAATCAGCTCTAAAATACAGATGCTTTGCATCTGTCACGCACTGCGCGTTATGATAGATTAAGGAAACTAGGAAAGAAGGAGCAATATGTTACTATTTGACAATCCGGGGTATGACCGTTTTTTTAATCCGCTTTGCTGTCAAAATAAACGAATTTATTACGAATGTATTTTGCAGCTCATCGAAAAATCCAAACAGGTATCTCTTCTATACGAAAATGATGCCAGAGATACGCTGACACTTTATTTTCGCAATCTGATGTATGCGGTTGAGGATGAGGACAACAGCGGTTCTGCAGATGAAAATATCAGCAGTAAGAAATCAGAGGTGGAAAATGCAAGTGCAGTTCTTCGATATTTTCGACATTGTGGATGGATTTCCGAACGGGAGCTTGGAAGAACCGGTGACAATATTGCAACGGTAATGCCGTATTGCCGGAAAATGATCGATGCGATAGAACGTATTTTTAACCGGGACAACAGTGCGGCTTTGACAAATCAGATTTTTGCGATATACGATGTTTTGCACTCTGCATTTACGGAAGGACATGGGCGAAATGTACGACCCTATTCGAATATTTTAACGCCGGTTTCTGACAGCGTTGCGGATCTGAAGAATGAGCTGTTGATATTAAAGGACAGTATCCGATCTATTATGCGGATAGTGATCAAGATGACGGAGACAAATGAACTGGGACAGTTTTTGATCCGGGATGAAATGATGGAGAAATTCTTCAATGATTATTTCTTTATCAAAAAGGATGGACTGATCCCGGGATATATTGATGAGATTGAAAAAATGCTGCGGTCTGTTGTGAAGACAGATGTGTATGAAAATATGATACGGGAATATCAGGAACTGCATGATGTAACGCAGATTCAGGCACGTGAAGCCGTGGAGAATCAATTTGATGAGATCAAGAGCTTTATCAGCTATGATTATGTGAAAGAAATGGATTATATCGATAAGAAGATCAATAATTATTATAATCTGTATTCGACAAGAATTTTGATGGTTCTCAGTAATAATGTGAATATGCAGAGTTATCTGAATAATCTGCTCATGACCATGAAAAATATGGATCCGGAGGAGAAAGGAGAAGCATTGCGGCATATTTCAAAATGTTTTATGCTGGAATCGCACAAATATGTCGGACGCAGGTCTATCGAAAGAAGAAAGAAGAGAAATCCAAACACAAAAAGCGCAGCGGTGGTACAAAGTACCATGACGGATGAGGAAAGGGCGCGTCTGACACAGGAATTGTTACATAAACAACCGGAGCGTTATGGTGCTGACCGGGCAGCAGAATATTTTGACCGTATTCTGGGCGATGAACAAAGCGTTGTGCCTGACAGTGAAATGGTAAAAACAAGAGAAGATGCGATGATGATTGCGGCAAGTATTATTTATTCCGGCTCGGCAGAGTTCCCTTATGAAGTAGAATTCCTTGGAGGAACTGTCGAGACAGCTGCAGCAACGATCAGCAACATAAGAATAAAGAGGAATAACAATGAGTGATATCAGATTAAATCTTTCCATTAAGGAAGAAAACAATATACTTTTCAAGCGATGCATACGAAAATTACTGGATTCGACATTTATTGTCGGAGATAAAGACGAAAAATTATATTCGTTTATTTCCAGAGAATCTAACCGGCAGGATATATCGGATTATCTTCGGATGATAGGCTTTGATGTGCTTGTGGACACGAACGTGCGGGTAGCGATGCTGAAACCTCATGAGTCGGATGAGGAGACGGTTGGCTTGAAACGTGCCAATGTTGTAAGCTTTACAACGGAGCAGTATCATATTTTGCTTGTTCTCTGGGAAATCTACCTGGAAAATCTTGGGTATCAGGATGAAAATGTAGTGCTTAAGGGTGACCTGGTTGACAAATTGAAAGCATACGAGGTGGATGCCGATAAGAAGGATTTGTCAGCGGCTCTGAAGATTTTCAAAAAGTATAATTTGATTGATTATGATCCAAAGGACAATTCGGAGGATGCCATTATTACACTTTATCCTTCCCTGCAGTTTGGATGGAATCTGGAGCAGTTTAAAACCGTAACCGAAGAATACATGAAAAATAATGCGGATGAAAATGACGATACGGATGGGGAGGAAGAAGAATGATCGAGCTTTCAATGGTAAGACTGATTAACTGGTATGCGTTTAATAATATAACTGCTCCCTTTGGTAAATTTACTCTGGTTGCCGGCCGGAACGGAAACGGAAAATCTGTCCTGTTGGATGCGATCAAGTATGCGCTTTATGGAGATACGGTTTTCAATAAATCCACAGAGAATAAAGGAAGCCGTACTGTTACATCATATACCAGAGGATTGTTAGACGCGACGGCAGGTTCTTATATGAGACCGGCAGATAAGGTTCCGAATGTTTACACACATATTGTTCTGGAAATGCATGAAAAGGAACTTGACCGATATTTCATTCTCGGAACGGTGATCGAGACCAATTCCGGGAATGGATTTGTGACACAGCGATATGTGATAGAAGGAAAACGTCTTAGCGAACTTGAGCACACTTATGCGGAGGGATCATCACTCCTGGTTTACAGTGCTTCACAGCTCCAGAAAAAATATGGATTTAAACTGATGTCTGTAACAGAGGGACTTGGAAAGTTTATGCAGCGTACAGGACTGCGGTTAAATGAGGGGCAGCTTGCAGCATTCCGGCGCAAACTGCGAAGTGTGATGTCTTATGATCCGGACGCGAAGATAGATCAGTTTATCCGGGAATGTGTTCTGGAAGAAAAGAAAGTGGATTTTTCGAAATTAATAGAAACGAAAAACAACATTGATACACTGACAGGAACATTTGAGGCGATTGATGGAGAAATCAATGAACTGGAAAATATTTTGTCGTTATTTGATGAATCAAAGCGCAAGGATAATATTATTTTTGCAGACGATGTCAAGATTGCTTATCGAAAATTTCTGAAATATCAGGAACAAATGGAAACGGCGGAGCGTGCAATGGATATCGCCGGAAAACAGATTGAGGAAGACACGAAAAGACTGAAATTCATTGAGGAAAAAGAAGGAAAGACCTCTTTTGCATTACATGAGGCAGAGTTTAACCGGGATCAGATGGACTGTTCCAAGGCAATTCGTGATGCGGAGGATGCATTAAAGGAGGCAGATAAAAGAAAGGAGAGTCTTGCTGCTGAAAAGAAAATGCTTTTAGAGCAGCAGAACAGGATCAGTGAGTTGATCAACTGGTGTTATGAAGAGGAAAAGAAAATCGAAGATAAAGAAATTCTTTCGTCTTTAACACTGGACACTTATACCGGACCGCAAAAAGAAAATTCAGTGGAGCATTTTGCTGCATTTTTAAGAGAATACAGAGATACGATCTTAGGAGAGATGACAAGGATCCGGGACATTATCCGGGAGAATGATGAGAAACAGAGAAAGTGCCGGCAGATAATAGATGACTGTAATGCGAAAAAGACAACATTTTCGGAAATTCCGGACTGGGTTTCGTTAAAGGAACAGATCAACAGAGAGTTTCAGAAAAGAGGAATTGCATCAGAAGCACGCTTCGCATGTGAATATGTAATCGGTCTTTCTGATGAGGAGTGGCGAGATACCATAGAGGGATATCTGGGACAACGCAGATATACAATTCTTGTGGAACCGGAATATTATGATCTGGCGGATGATATTTTAAACGCATCCCGAAATAGATATGCACATTTGTTTAACACAAAGCTCCTGATGAAAAAGAATATTAGTCCGGTGGAAGATTCTGTTGCAAACTTTATCGAAGTCAGAAATCCGGTTGCCAGACAATATTTTGATTATCAGCTGGGACGTTTTCATGCAACGACGATCGAACAGGTACGGAAGTTTGAAAATGCGATGTCCAAAGAGGGAAGAGTGGCTGTTGCTATGGATGGATATTTTATTCGGAAAGATCGTATTCGATATTATTATCTTGGTCAGGAGACAATTGAATTAAACCGCCGCAAAGCAGAAAAGAAGTTGAGTTCGTTGAAGGAAGAACAGCGGGAGCATCGGGAAGAACTTGAGGGAAAAACAGCGAAAAAATCTTATCTGGATACACAGCTTTCTTTGTTGACGACATGTAATTATAATGCGTGTCAGGAATATGAAACAGCATTGGCAGAGTATGGAAAGAAAGAGTCGGAGCTTCAGGAACTGGTGGATGCCCAGAAGAATAATATGGAGTATCTTCGTCTGGCACAGACAGTGTCTGATCTGGAGCAGGAGCTTGCTGCAATCCGGAAGGAAATCAGCGATGTGAGGGCTGACATGAGCCACCAGGAGACAGAATACAACACGAATGAGAAGGATTATCAAATTGCAGAAGAAAATATCGGACAGGCACAGACAGCCTTACAGGAGTATCGACTGCAAAATGGTGTGGTTTGTGATAAAGCCATTCGGGATTATGAACAATATCTGGAAAATGGATATAGCGGGCAGGGAGGGACGTTGAAGGATCGTCCAAGAGCCGAGCGGCTGCAAAGAGAAGTACGAGATAATCTGAAAGAGGCACAGTATAGATATAATGCCGTGCGGACTGCAGAGAATCAATTGCCGGTCACTGAGGATTCGCAGGCATCTTATCAGGGCAGGAAAGATAAGATCTGGATGGATGATCGACAGGAGATCCAGGAAAAATTAAAGGAGCAGACCGGAAGATATGAAGCGATATTTAAGAATGAATTTGTGTTGACTGTATTGAAATCCTGCGAAGCGGCGAGATCGGATCTGAAGCTGATCAATGCGGAACTGGCAAGACTTGATTTTAAATCTGTTTATGAATTTGATGTCCGCTATATCAGGGACGGCTCAGATTATGAGAAAATCCTTGAGTATGCAAGATATCTGAAGGAACGGGAAGAACTTGGGACGGCGGATGGTCAGATGACATTCGATGCGATGACATCCTATTCGAATGACAGAGGAGACGAATTGGAAAATGAAATGAAAAAAATCATTAACCGGATTGTTTCCAGTGACGATAAGGAGAAAATCGAGCGTTATGCAGATTATCGAAATTATATGAATTATGAGATTTTGGTATCCAATGATGTTTTGAATAAGGCGAAATTGTCAAAACAGTCCGGTTTTAATTCAGGCGCAGAGGTACAGATACCATATATTCTGATTCTGTTATCCGCGCTGTTGATGATATACAATGACAAAAACAATTCAACCAGGCTGGTTTTCATTGATGAGCCATTTGCGAAAATGGATCCGGTCAATGTTAAGATCATGCTCGGATTTATGAAGGAGCAGAAACTGCAGATGGTGTTCTGTGCTCCGGATAAGACAGATGTCATCGGAGATGAATGTAATGTGATCCTGCCTGTGCTGCGCAAGCAGCAGGATCTGATGGAAATTGGAATCGTGGAAATGCATGAAAACAAAGCCTGAAGAATAAATGTGAGTTGGCATGAAATTTCGGAAAGGAATGAATTGTGGATTACGGATATGAGAAGAAGCTGCTTGTCGGGCTGGTAGAAGGATATCGCAAAAGTAAGAAGGACACGGGAGAAAACCGGACCAACCGGCGAACAAAACTAAAACCGGAGAAATTATATAATAAATATCATTCCAATGCCGGTGACTATGAGAAAATCTCAGCGATCAATGATACGGTTCAAAAGCTCAAGGATAAGGGATTTGTTACATCAGAATACGAAAGCTTTGGAACAGATCTGACCGGAATTTATCTGGTGGATGACAAGATTGATGAGATTGAAGAATATCTGGCAGAGCAGTATGGATATGTTTCAAAAGATACAAAGCTGCAAAAGCTTGAAACATTGATCAGGGAGTATGAGGACCGCTCGTCGATCTGTCATGAAGAATGCGGTAAATTAGAAATAATACTGGAAAGCAGGAAGCTCCCTAAAAGTATTGAGAAAAGTATAGATATGCTGGATGATCTGTTCCGGGTTCTTAGCTTTGTGGAAAACAATCAAAAGCTAATGTATAT
>OIWU01000095.1_pt1 | contig 122820 bp, 106 predicted proteins | sample 1587711 | NCBI WGS metagenome assembly OIWU01 (sample SAMEA3888909, study PRJEB22519) | human gut metagenome | biome: human gut; feature: human-associated habitat; material: faeces | place: Denmark | collected 2010 | reverse complement strand
GTCCATTCTCGGCGGAACAAATTGAATATCCGGGCAAACCTGTCTTGCCTGCCAGAGTGCCATACCAGTCTTCACTCCCTGCCGCTTCGCCAGATAATTCGCTGTCAATACGATTCCATGTCTCGCCTGTGGATCACCGCCTACTGCCATCGGCACATGCCGCATCTGCGGACGATGTAACATCTCCACGCTGGCATAGAAACAATTCATATCCACATGAAGCACTGTTCTGTCTGCCATAATCAATCTCTCCAATCCAAAAAGAACATTTGTTCTGTTTTTTCTATGCTGTCAGTATAAATCATTTTTATCATCATTTCAAGTGTAAAATATTACCCATTTCATCATAAAAATGATTTTTACATTGATTTTTCATGAGGGATTGTATATAGTATATACAGAAAACAGACAAAAACACTCTTACGGAGGCGATAAAATGAACTCAATCGGAAAGATATTACAGGATCGTCGAAAAGAACTGGGGTTGACACAACCCGATGTAAATAAAGAACTGAAACAGTTTGGATACTCTATGAATCATGCAGCGATCAGCTCCTGGGAACGCAATGTTACCCAGCCGAACGCCACACAGTTTCTGGCACTCTGCAAGATTCTCGGCATTACAAATATTTACGATGCATTCATCGGCGAATATACGCCGGATAATCCGTTCAGCGAATTAAACGAAGAAGGCATTCAAAAAGCGAAAGAGTACATAGATCTGCTGATCAAATCCGGAGATTATGCCAAAGAAGATACCTCCGTCCTTCCCTCTTACCGGGAAATCAGACTGTTTGATCTTCCTGCGTCTGCCGGAACCGGCGAATTTCTTGACAGCGATAACTTTGATATGATCGAAGTCGGAAACGAAGTCGCACCGGAAGCAGATTTTGGTATCCGAATCCACGGTGACAGTATGGAACCCCGCTATATCAACGGACAGATCGTTTGGGTACAGCAGACGGAAGAACTGGAATCAGGAGAGATCGGCATCTTCTATCTCGATGGCAACGCCTACTGCAAAAAGCTGGATTGCAGCAGAGTGGGAACCTTCCTTGTCTCCCTGAATCAGAAATATGCTCCGATCCAGATCACGAAAAATAACAGTTTTAAGATTTTTGGAAAAGTAGTATGCTGATAGTCCTGTTTATAGGACAACATATAGAATATAATAAAGACAGTGTCTGAGTCCGGTCTTTCTTCTTTCCCAACTCAGCACTATTTCACGGAAATGATTTCCACTTATGATCAGTATGGAGGGCGCTATATGGTAACAAACAATATCTCGGAAATACGCAAAGAAAAACATCTCAGTCAGGATGACCTTGCGGTCGCACTCGGCGTATGCCGTAAGAGCATCTTTAATATTGAGCATAATAATGTAATTCCGAATATTGATACCTGCCTGCGTCTGGCAAAATATCTTGATATGACGGTAGAGGAACTGTTTGAAATACAGGATGCATAATCTAAAACCTCTACACAAACATTTATATCCGCTCGTTTTCAAACAAAAGACGCAGGATTTCTCCTGCGCCCAAATCTCACACCTAACACTTTATTCAATCTTTACGCTCCCTGTCAACAGTATATCCGCCCGGTCCTTCGCCAATAACTCTTGATTGTTCACGATATAATAAAACAAACTCTCTATTTTATCATTATTTTCTTTTTTCGCCTTTTGATAATATTCATGGGAATTGTTCATGATAACCTCATACACATTATCTATCTTATTGAATAAGCCATCTGAATGTCCCATACTAGTTAGTTGAACCAGCAATCTGTCCATATCGTTGATTGCATCCTCTGCCTCGATCAATAAAGTCATATCTTTCTTATCCATTGCTCTAGTCTCCTTTCTCATAAAATTGCTTTCCATGTTGTTCCTATGCAGCTTTAATCAAACATCGCCGGACTCAGATTATTATCATCCATAATCTTCTGCAACTGGCTCTGATCGGTTACCTCCGTGATCACATACCGCCTAGGTCGTGGTTCGTCAAATCCGGTGATGACAATATAGTATGTTCCATCTGCCTTGACTAAAGTTTCTCCATGATACTCAAACTTTCCACAAGGCTCTGCTTTTATTCCCATGTGTTTACACATATAGGCAAGTAAAACACGATTTGCCCGGCAGTCTCCCCTTCCTCCAAGTAATAACATTTTCCAGTTATTTTGATTTACCTGGTAGTCCGTTGTCTCACCGATGTAAGCTGCTGCCCTCTCCACTTTTTCCTTACCTGTCATAGACGAAGTAATATACTTTTGTTCAAATGCAGTCAGCACTGTATCCACATAAAAGTTACTTTCTGCATATACTCTTACCGTGGCTGTCAACTGTTGATTGTTTTCCAGTATTGCTGTTACCGTACTTGTCAGATATGGTGTGCCATACCCCGGTCCCCAAACTGTTGTCAGCAGACCGTCATCAGAGATTGTTAGTCCGGATTCCGTAGACACTTTCCACTTCTCCACTTCCAATTTTGTTCCGGTGACCTGAAATTGAAAGGTTGTCTTATGTGCCGGATCTACTGTCATATATGGTTTCAATGCATCATCCACATGGTAAATGTCTACTGATGTCGCATTCAGTCTCGGCATATCTGCTTGGGGATTAATTCGTTTCTTTGCAGTCACCTTAATCCTGCAGCGTTTTGTTTTTCCTTTGTATCTTGCGGTAATATATGCAGTTCCAGGCTTGCAAGCTTTGATCTTCACTGATTTCTTCCCCGTCTTTATGATCTTTACCACAGATTTCTTACTGCTTTTCCACTTGATCTTCGCTTTCTTCGGAACATTTTTTACAGTCAATTTACTTGTTTTTCCCACCTGTAAATTTTTAGAAGTGGCAGATAGTTTCCATTTTGTTTTTGCAGAGGCAGTCTGCGGAATACATACCACCAATACTAATGCCATCACCACTCCGATTATCAACTTCTTGCTCATATCACACACCTCCACCTCATTTGCCATTCTAATCTTTCTCCTCCGGAAAAGGAACATATTGCATTAAATTACTTACCTTGTGTTCTATCTCCAGCCGATACAGCATCAATCGGAGCAAATAATCGGGAATCTCCCGCTTTTCGGTAAACCATCCCTCTACGGTCCGTAAAGGAATGCCAAAATATTTAGCAAACTCTTTCTGTGTCATCCCTGCCTGCCCCTTTGCAGCATTTAATATCTCTCTTTGTCTCATCTATGCCACCTCCATCTACCATTCATTGTGTGGTTTCTTTACGCTTCCACTTTACCATTCATTGAATGGTTTGTCAACAAAAAAACAACACAATATGATAACTACATACTATGTTGTTTTCTAGTATATTAAGTTAAAAAGCTGGAAATTGAATTACTCTCTGACAATTGCATATATTTTCATATCAACGATACTACCACATTTCACAACATTACTCTTTAATGTTCCTTTGTATTGGAACCCCAGTCTCCTTATCTACAAGGATTTGGCGAACTCCTTCATCCTTAAGCTGACTTCCGTCTCTAAATGTAACTTCAAATCTTTCTTCTTTCTTTGCCATGTTTATTTCTCCTTTTTTCAAGCGTTAAATTCAAATTCGTCTCTCAGTTAAACACGCCGGCTTACTGAAATTTCACGCAGACTATTCCTATACCGTAATGTCTATTCTGACCGATGATTTCTTCTCACCAAAATGCTTTATTTCGATATCCTTCATTTCCTCTATAACATCTTTTTCAATTTGGTGAACATCACTTAATTGTAAATCTCGCTTCGAATCATTTACTATTTTTGCTGCCTCATCTACTGAAACAGTTGTATCTGATGTTAACTGTTCAGACATTTCAGTATCGTTTGAATCCTCTGCAACCTGCCCCTTTTCTATAGATGTCTCTACAATTTCCTCTTCTGTTGGCAAATCCCTATATTCTGTACTTTTTACAAATCTTGTGAATGACTCTACAGCTCTAAAAGTATTTCCCATGATACGTTGAGCTTCCTTAAGCTTTTCACTCTTTGGAATATTTGGATTATTCACGATACTTTTTAGTTCTGCCAAATTTCCATTCATCTCATTTACTTGAAGCCTTTGAGCCTCTTCTTTTGTCTTACATCTCTCCAACCTACGCTCATAAGCTTCTTGTTCCATTCTTGCCGCTTTATATTCCATATAGGCTTTAGGGTCTTTCTGACGAATAGCATCTTCTTCTGAAGCTGTTAATTCTTGACCGCTTGCAATCTTGTTATAAATCTGACTATATGCAGAACTTTCTTTGTCTCGCTCAAGTTGCTCTCGGAAATGCTGAATCATGCTTTCTTCCTGACTTGTTACAGTCATACCCTCTTGCTTCTTTACAACATCCCCGGTAGCCTTCTTTTGCTCCCAATCATTTACTAACTGCATCTGATTCACAGCGTTTCGTATTGTACCTGCAATCATAGCACACCTCCAATTCCCGGTTAATGCTACGATTAAATAGTGATATCAAACTTCATACCCTGTGTTGCCTTTTCTTCTGTTATCTTACTCCAATCCAGTTCAGAAATCTTTTCAAATAATTCTTCTTTTGAATTTGCCTGAATTGTAGTCCGCTTAACAGTTACATCCTTCTTTTCCTGCTTTTTCTCCTCTGCACGTTTTTCCTTTAATTCTTCAAGCCGTTCTTTCTGCTTTTCTGTAATCTTCTCCAAATCAGCAAAAAGTGTCATCTTTCCATCATCATCAAAGGACATAGTTAACTTATTTAATACAGTTCCACTATTGTCTGTCGTTCCCCAAGCACGTTCAAACCCAAACTGTTCATTGATTTTATCTGACATCTCAACTGCAGTTTTTACCGTAGACAATTTTTCCCGTGCATATTTCTCATCGGATGCCATTCTTTCAAGTTCAGCACTTGAAAAAACAACTGTAAATTCCTTATCGCTTTGGTCTACTAATCCTCTGAAATCATCGCCTTTATCAGCAATAATAAAATCGAAATCCGCATTATCCTTACGCAATGTTTCCAGATATTTCTGTGCCTTAGAAGATAACTTATCTTCGCTGGATTTTATTTTCTGTGCATTGGGCTGCACATCTTTTGCTTTCTCTGTGTTATTTTGCTTACTAACAGTATTGCTCTTATAATAATCTGTTACCTGTGTTAAATTAGCTGCTCTAATCATGGTATCATCCTCCTTGAAAATTGATACAGAAATCCGTTTCTATATCTGTAATATCGGCACTTTATATCCAAAAGTTAATAGTGCGTAAAATTCAAATTTGGGCGTGACTATACATTATCTCTTTGAGTTGTTTTCTGAATAGCACATACCCCCATAATAAACACACATACAAAAAAAATCACCAATCCCCAGAATATACCTCCAGAAATATCTGGCTTATTGTAAAGAATAAAATCTGGCAAATTCGCAACGGCATGGGCTATAATGCATACCCATAATGACTTAAACTTATAGAATATATATCCAAAAACAAACGCCATTAGTGCCGCACCAACTGCCAGCACAATTCCACCTGCCATTAAATGCATCAGACCAAACAATATAGAACTTACTATAATAGCTGTAACTGCATTTGTGGTCTTTTCAACGCTTGAATAAACAATTCCTCTAAGTGCAATCTCCTCCGAAATCGGTGCTATCACTAATAAATTAACCACCATCATTATAGTACCAAACAACGGAATTACTTCGTTATAGAAACCAACTGACTTTAATATCATCAGTGAGTTTTCCATAGATACGTTGTACGTACATAATGCAAACAGAAACGAGAACGAAAATGTTATCAGCGACGCCAAAACAACATTATTCACTTTAAAATGGTTAAGCTTCCATTCTTTCTTAACTTGCTTTTTGCGAAGTTTAAAAACAAAATACAGAATCAATACAGTCAGTATGCCCGAAATTACAGTCATCCCTAAAATATTATTATTAGCAAACTCCATTATCAAAGTTTCATCATGGAGACCGTTCGCCGCACCTATTGCACAAAATACAATAGATAACAATACTTGTAAAATCATTGTCAATCCAAAATACAGAACAAAATAAGCAATTGCTTTCCATATACCCTTCATATTTTCAAGCCTTTCATTGTTAATGCAATCTTTCTAACAGATTATAATCTACTAACATCAATCTAGAAAATTCCGATTTTCTCAATTCTCCAAAGTTGAAGTTAACGAATTGAATTTTTAGTCTAATTCAGCACGACTGAACAAGTCTAAAATAAAGGATTTATCCTCACAGGCTTTTTTGAAACGAAGAACAAAGTCTGCCAACGCATTTTTATCTTTTGAATAGACGCAGAACATGCTGCCCTCTGGGTCAAAGCATATTTTTTCTTGCAAATCTAAACACTGTTCGTCCAAAAAAACTTGTGCTAAACTCCCCCAATCATAACCGTTCCCCTCAAATCCTTCATCCGCACGAGTATCAAAAATCTCTTGTAGGTATTCTCCTACATTTAGGCAGACAGAAGCACTTTCTTCATGTTCTATCCAGAAAAACGGGGTAATTTCTTTTTCAAATTGTTCTGTAACTTTCATAGCAATGTACTCCTTTCAACTTTCGATTTGTTAAGTTTACTTCTGTTTCCATCTTCTTGTCCTATGGACAAGAAGCATCCCTCGCTTCTCCTATTTATCTATTACTTTCCTTTATGGGAAAAGCAAGTGCATAAATCTATTTTATTCTGACCCTTTGGTATTGATTGCTAACAAATATACCACACTAGATCAGACAGAGATTCATGCAATTGACAATACAATTCTTTATATACTTCTAAAAAAGAATTTTCAATTCATATGCAACTTTCTCCTTTGAATATTATATCACAATATCCTTTTCCTCTCCACCGAAAAAGGCATCCTATGAATCTCTCCACAGGATGCCCCTTTATCCCGGCTTACTTTTCCTCATCGAAACGGTGTATCTTTCGCCTCCTGCCAGCCATCACGCCCTGCACTTGGTTCCGGCTGTTCCTTACCGTCACCGCTTTTCTGCTTTTCCTTGCTCTCTTCAAAGGACTTTCTCACTGCTCCATACAGTTTTTCCCGAAATTCCTTCGTTACCGGAAAGCAGATATCCTGATAGATACTCTTCCCCTGTTCATCGGTCTGTTTCGTCTTATAGGACGGCATTGCCACAAAGAGTCCGTTCTTTCCCTGCAACAATGATACATTATTGATCACAAAGCAGTCCTCCAGATAAATTCTCGCAAGCCCTCGGATGTTGCTTCCATCCCGTTCAAATGGAGTAACTTTTACATTGAACTTTAGTTCCTGTGATTTCTCCTGATCCACCTGACTGATCTTAAGCTGCAGACGGTTCTCTTCTATCTGCTGCACCTGTTCATAGGCTTTCATGATTCCTTCATAGAGTTCTTCTCGAAATTCTTTTGTGATCGGATGACAGATATCCTTATATCCGCTGTCGTCTTTACTGCTTGCATATCTCGGCATGGATACAAAGCACTGACCATCCCTATTCTCAATGACAGCAATGTTGCTGACCTTGAAACTTTCCTCAAACACTACCGATGCAAATGCACGGATGTTTCCATCTTCTTTGTTTAACTGATTAACTGTAATCTCATAATTCATACAAACCAACCTTCCTTTCATCATTCCTAACTGACTTCACTTCCGGATTATTTACTTCCAATGGCACCACCCCCTTTCCTCCGATCCGTCTTTTCTCCATCCTGTTGATCAGTATTATTTACCGGCTCACACTTCACTACAAATCGTTTTGTGCCATGCTCCGCACAGGTAAAGAGCGTAAGGCTTTCCCCCTCTGTCTGCTTTGTTACCCATTCATCGTATGGATTTACAACTTTCATCTCTTTTACCGTGTATTCGTGCTTTTCCTTCTTTCTATTCATAAGCATGACCTTCGCCCCGGCTTCTATGTTGCATAGATAAGTAAAATACACTCCACGGCGGCTGCCATTATGTCCGGCAAGAACACAGTTTCCTTTTCCACAAAGCTCTGTCGTATTGGTCATATGACCAATGCCCTCATTAAGCTGCACACTGCCGGCTCCTTCAAATACCGGATATTTAATATCTAAGCTCGGTATTTCAATAATCCCGATAACACCCTCCTGTAATAAAAGGGAATCTTTCTTTTTATGATCTTTTTTGTTCTGCTTCTCTTCATTCTGTTCCTCCTCAAACGCTTTCATATAACGGTTACTTCTCTCCTGCTCTTTCATCCGCAAAAGAAAGGGGATTGCGACAATGGCAACCCCCAGTAAAATCAACACAATATCCTTTTTTATTCGTCTCTTCATCGGTAATCCTTCCTTTCTCCATACGGATAATCATTCTCTGCCACCTGACTGATCTCCTGCCCGTTTTTTTCTGTGATCGATTTATTCTCCAGATCAAGCTGGGTATTGAGTTCAAACTGTCTGGCAGTCTTGCTTTTCAATTCTTCCTCGTAGGCAAACGGCTTTTCGTATTCTGCCTTTGCCTGTTCCATATCACGCTGATACTGCTCTAACTTCTTCTCCAGAAATTCAATGTTTCCATCCATTCCGTTGAAACAGTTTTCCAGTTTGACCATACATCCCACCGGGGAGTTGGATAATTCCACCTTGTAATCAGTTCGCCCATGCAGGATCAGGTAATTCACTCCGATAAAGTTTTTCTCCACCTGCACCTCAAAACCACGGTACTCTCCGATTCCGGTTGTCTCTCCAACCTTGCATTTACTGACTGCTGCCAACACAGCCGTGCCGCCATCCACACGCTCATGAAAGGTCATATTTCCCACTTTAATGGCAAACTCCTCATCCGTGGCAAGCACCTGTTCATCCCGTTTCTTAATATCTGCATGAACACAGTTCAGCTTTTCATTTGCCGCAGCGATCAGTTTTGGAAATTTGATCATAAACTGATCCTGCAGGCTGTAATGCTGACTGTCATAGGATGCCTTTAACATCTTGAGTCTCTGCACCTCATTATCCACTTCCATCTTTTCTTTGATCAATGGATTTCCGGTTGCCACAGCCTTAATCTCTGCATACGATAGTGTTGCTTCGTCGATATCCTCACAGCTCCTTGAAATGGACTTGCTGGTCATCACCTGTGAGATAAAACGCTGTTTGTTCTCCACAAGGCTCCAACTGTATGCATCAAAGGTTCCTTTGGTAACATAACGGTATACCGCCACTTCACTGTTTTCATTTCCCTGCCGCAAGCCTCTTCCTTCTCTCTGCTCGATAGAGGAAGGCTTCCATGGACAATCCACATGATGCATTGCCGTAAGATGTGTCTGCACGTTAACACCGGTTCCGCATTTATCGGTAGAACCGATCAGAATCCGCTTTGTTCCAGACCGCATTTCACGAAAAAGGGCATCCCTTGCAGCGTCAGTCTTGGCATCATGAATAAATGCAATCTGATCCGCCGGGATACCCTGCTTTACAAGTTCTGTTTTCAGATAATTATACACATCAAAGGTATCTGCCTCTGCCCATGAAACGGTAAGCATCTCTTCTTTCCAACCGGATCTTGGTGTACCGATATCGGAAAAGATAAGCTGTGTGCCAATGATACCCTCCTGCTCTGCTTTCCGGTATTCATACAGCACATTTTCCACTACCTTATTAAGCTTTCCATCAACATTATTTGGTGCATCCGGCATCAACAGCCGTGCATCCGTACCGAGAAGCCTTGCCTCATGAGTGATCTTTAAGAAATTGTCCTCACTGGGATCAACCCCTCCGCTTCGGATACGCTCTGCCCTTGCAACAAATTCCTCCATGACCTGCTTCACATACCAGTCCGGCTCACTCTCCACGATGATATACTTACCGCCACGAAGTTCCGGCACATCCAGATCCAACATGTCCCTTGTCTGAATATCTGCCACCTCTTTGAACAGATTCATAAGCTCCGGCAGATTTGTAAACTTATTAAATCTCGTCTTAAAACGAAATCCGCTTCCCTCAACAGTAAGCTCTAATGCTGTGGTCTGTTCTCCAAAGTTTGCCGCCCAACTGTCAAAATGGTAAATGCCGAGCTGCTCCAAGGTATCTTTCTGCAGGAAACTCTGCATGACATACATCTCGCACATCGTATTGCTGATCGGTGTTCCGGTCGCAAATACGATGCCCCTGCCACCATTTAACTCGTTGATATATTCACACTTCAAAAACATATCCATGGCTCTCTGGCTACCGGTCCCGGTAATACCGGAAACATTCATCTTACTGAAGATGGCAAGGTTCTTAAACGCATGTGCCTCATCAACCATAATAGAATCAATGCCAAGCTCCTCAAAGGTAATCAGATCATCTTTCCTCTCTTCCGAGGTCATCTTTTTGATCTGCTCCTCAAGCCGTTTTTTCTGTGATTCCATCTGTTTGATCGTCCACCGCTCACTGTTTTGTGACTTCATCTCATCAATCGCATGGGCAATCTCCTCAATCTGTTTCCGGATCATCGCCTCCTTGCGCTCCGGTGAAATAGGAATCTTTTCAAACTGCGAATGGCTCATAATGATACAGTCATAATCTCCTGTCGCAATCCTTGAGATAAACTGTTTCCGCCTGCTCTTTTCAAAGTCACGTTCAGTTGCCACCAGAATGTTTGCTGACGGATAAAGCCTTAAGAACTCACTTGCCGTCTGCCCGATCAATGCCTTTGGCACAACCATCGCTGTCTTATTTGCAAGACCAAGCCGTTTCTGTTCCATACATGCTGCCATCATCTCAAAGCTCTTTCCTGCACCGACACAGTGTGCTAACAGCGTGTTTCCTCCCATCAGCACTCTGGCGATCGCATTAACCTGATGTGGCTTCAAATGAATATCCGGATTCATCCCCGGAAATTCCAAATGACTGCCATCATATTCCCGAAGCCGGACATTATTAAATGTTTCATTATAATAATTCACATACTTATTACGCCGCTCCGGTTCTGCAAAGATCCATTCCTTAAAGGCTTCTTTCATCTGGTTCTGCTTCTCTCTTGCAAGCATCGTTTCCTTCTGATTGATCTCATAATGGTATCTGCCATCTCCATCCTCAATGCGGTCACGCACGGTTACGGTTCTGAGATTCAGCGTTGTCTCAAAGATCGTATAGGCATCCATACGGGAAGTACCATAGGTTTTACTGGCAGCCACCGAGGATTTGTCATATGACTTATTCTCAATAAACCACTCCATCGTATATTTATTCAGATGGATCTGTATGCCGGAACTATAATAGGTACTCCGTACTGCCCGTGACCGGCGTGGTGTGTCAAGAAGTTCAAAAATAAACGCTTCATAATCTTCCGGCTCGATCCATGTTGTTCCGATACGCACATCAATCTCGGATGCGTCCAGATCTTTCGGCTGCACCTGCTCTAAGGCAGTCACATTATCCGCAAACAGTTCCGGATGTTCCTTTGCCACAGCATTGGCAAGCCGCAGCTTATCCCGGACATTGCCGGACAGGTATTCGTCTGCTGTTTCCCATCCATGATCCGGATCGTGTTCGTTATACTCCATCGGATTTAAGAAGATCAGTCCATTCAGCTCCTCAATAAGTTTTGCTCTGGATAGCTCTGCTGTCAGATCATCCGAAAAATGAATCTCCTCCGGTGTGGTGTTATTCTCTTTTGCCAGCTTCTCTTTTACTAAAGTCAGATCCGGCTGGTAAATACTAAGCATAAATGCGATGTTTACACCGTTAAACTCATTCACGGATACATTCAGTGCTTCTACGGCTGTTTCCACATGATCCACTGCCTGCTTTGCCTTAATCGTCTGCCGTGTAAACATATCTGCCTTTGACACCACTCCGTCCTCATCCACCATTTCCAAGGAACAAAGTAAAGGGTAATCACCATCGTCCCGAAAGGCTCTGGCATTACCCTTTGCTGTGATATAACCATATTTTTTTGTAAATTGGTCATATACGGTATTTAATTTCTCCTGTGCCTGCCTTAATGCCTGTTCACTGCACCCGGACAACTGAATGTCGATCAAATGTCTTGTAGCAGTCCGTATGGCATCCATGCCCTTAATTCTTTCAAGCACCTTATCTCCCACCTCCTGTCTGACCATCCGTGAGTCCTTCCGGAAATAGAGAACACCATCAATGAATGTATAGGTAAAGTTCTTCACATCAGGATCTGCCGGAAGATATTCCTCCGGTTCTTCCCCCTCCTCTACCGTGCGTTCAAAATCGGTGATCTGAGCATGAATATTAGAAACCGCACGGGAAAGTGCTTCCTGCAGGTCAAAATCCGGATCATCGTTGACACAGGCTGTCAGATTACTGTTTTCTCCAAACCTTCCTGTATCCCGTGTCATGTACCCCAGGATCATCTCCGGGTGCTCCACAAAATAGCTGTTGACCGGGATTTTATCCTCTGTCAGTCCCAAATGCACCCAGTCCGGCTCCGTCACAATCTTTCTCTCCCGTTTCTGAAAGAATAAAATATCACTGGTCACTTCCGTTCCGGCATCTGCCTTAAAAGCTGTATTGGGAAGTCGTATTGCTCCTATGAGTTCTGCCCTTTGTGCAAGATATTTACGCACCGTACTATTCTGCTTATCTAATGTTCCCTTTGTGGTAATTACCGCCACGATACCGCCCGGACGCACATGGTCGATGGACTTTGCAATGAAGTGGTCATGCACCTTAAACTCCATCGCATTGTGTTTCCTGTCATACAGCTTAAAGTCTCCGAACGGCACATTTCCAATGACGGCATCAAAAAAGTTATCCTCATAATCTACCGTCTCAAATCCTGCAATCCGGATATCCGCTTTTGGATACAGCAGCCTCGCAATACGACCACTGATATCATCCTTTTCCACACCATATAGCTGACAGTTTCTTTCCATCTCTCTAGGCATACTGCCGAAAAAGTTACCAATACCCATGCTCGGCTCCAAAATATTTCCCTTGGTAAATCCAAACTGCGATAATGCCTGATACATTGCCCCTGCTATCTCCGGCGGTGTATAAAACGCATCCGTCACGGTTTCTCTTGCCGCCCGATACTCTGCATCCGTTAATAACTCCTTTAACTGTGCATACTCCTGTTTCCAGCTTTCGTTATCCGGATCAAATGCCTGCGGCAGTCCGCCCCAGCCGACATACCGGGCTAAAATGTCCCGTTCTTTTACCGTTGCCGGGCGGTGTTCACTCTCCACCTTTTTCAAGGTTTTGATCGTCGTAATGTTCCAGTCAAATCGTGCCTTTGGACCGGCATGGGTTTCCGTAAAAGAATCCATGTGATAATTCTCTACCGGATATTCTTCGGGATGCTCTGCCTCATAGCGTTCCTCCGCCCGCCTGCGGTCTTCCTCTAAGATTTCCTCAATCTCATCATCGGTAAGCTCATGTTCCTCCTCTTCAAAAATCTCCCGATACTCTGCATCAATGACTTCATCTTCTTCCTCGTAATCCGGTTCGATATTCTCCTTTATCACAGGCTGGTAATAGTCCCCGGTTAAGATCAGTGCACCGATCTCTGCCTCAATGGTTGTCCAGCTTACATAACCTTCCTTTTCGCCTTCCTCATCTCTCCACTGCAGCCGGAGTCCTTTCCCGTGAAAGGTATCATATCCATGCAGTCCGTAACCTTCCAGTGGCCAGCCGGCACCACCCTGCCCATATTCCTTCCGGATGGCTGACACTCTTTCCTTTTTATCCGTAATATTCTGATAAAATCCGTAAATTCTCTCTTTTCCATTCTGAAAGCCACTGCCGCGAAGCAATGTCTGCACCACAAATTCATGAGGAATGGTTTTCTCCTTTTTGGGATTGAGGTAGGTATATTTTCCCGATGCTCTGGCAGCTTCTTCCTGTGCTCTCAGTTCCTCCATAAATGTACTGGCAGCACGATCAGGAAGTCCGACTGCAGGTGTCCCCATAAACTCAAAAAGAGAAGCCTGATGATAAGTGGCTTCTCTTTCTTCACTGCCAAATGAATCCAGTTCATTCAGCTCTCTATTCAGTTCTTGTTCGGTTTCTAGTGATATTTGTTCACGATCTGGTGAAGAACGATCTCCTCCGCCATCCGCTGTCCCTGCTCCCGGATCTCCCACATCTCCATGGTCGATGCCGGATCTTTCGGTTTGTGGCTTTTCAGATACTTCTCCATGATCTGCTCCAGAAGCTGGTTCGCTTCCTCCTCCACTTTCGACAATACTTCCGTCAGTCTCCCGAACCGGATCAGACTGCGGTAACGGCTGTAATAATTCTCCTTCAGATAATCCGCTGCCATGATTCCGAACTTCCCTAGTGTCCGTCCTGTGTCCGGCTCCGCTGTGATGTTCGGATACAGCATTCCGTCCTTCCCTTCGTGATAAGTCAACTCGATCGTATCCATGCTGCATACTCCTTTCTCGCTTCATCTGCGATATACTGTGGTTAATGTTTCTAAGAACAGTACAGGAGACGTCACATACCAGAGTACCAAGTGCGTAAATATCATCTTCTCTTTTGATATTTACAATCTGACTCAAATCTTGTTCTTTGCTAGACAAGTCAAAACCACATCTTGTTCCCACAACATACAGGATACTGTTATAGATCAGTTCCCGTGCCGCAAGCTCCGGCGTTTCTTTCTCTTCGCCAATTATCACACGCCCTGTAAGCGTTTCGACCTCAGAAAAACGCTCTCTGAAATCTTCTTTTATTATGCCTTCTATTTGTGATTTTGTAAAGTCTTTTAGAACAAACATTCGGTCTTTTTTTAGATTCCCCTCCTGCTTTTCTACTGCTCCTGTCTCTTCCAGATAACTGACAAACTGCTCCAGATTATCTCCTGCAAGACTCCATGTCAGCTCTCTTTTTCTTCCTCCGGTATCACTGATGTCAAAAACATGCCGGATATAGGACTTACTAAGTGCCCTTGATGGATACACCACAATTCCCTTGCTGCCCCGTTTCACATAACGGTCTACCTTTTTCCACGAATCATAGTCTGCCACCAATGATGCAGACGGCTTCTGGGCATATACCATTAAGACATTATCAAACTCATAACGGTAGATCTGCCCTGCCAGCCTGCACACATCTTTCCATGCTTCTTCTGTCTTTGTAACCTTATCAATGACATCGGCGTAAATAATTCTTGCTTTATAATCTACGCTCATACGACATCCTCCTATCTCTGTGTATGCTTCACAGGAATGTAGTCCACTCCCTTATAATCGTCTGCATTCAGAACAACTTCGGAGCGTTCATACATTTCCATTGCCTTATCAATCGCATCACCCAATGTGTCTGCCTTGATGTTCTCGACACGGGACAAAATTTCACGGATCTCAATGTCAAACTCCCTGCCCTCGATCTGATACGGCTTGCTGTACTCTCTTTTGAGTCTCGCAAAATCAATCACTGATGGCATATTGGACAGATACAGACCGTGTCCCCATTCAATCCCAATCTCACCCTCCTGCTTCTCTGGTGCAAACTTCGGCTGCCGCAGGTACAACCTCGTATCAATTCCAACTAAAAACTGTCCTGAAGAGATATCCATCAATAAAAGATTATGCTTCGAAAATCTTTCAAGCAGTTTATAATCGCATCCATTAAAGTTGTGAAGAATCTCTCCAACAGCCAAATCCCTTCCCAGCTCCTGATAAGAATATTGACCAACCGTGTGCTTTCCATCTGTTGTCATTCCTCTGCTGCGAAGTTCTTCCAAGCATTCTTTACTGCTGATATCTTCATCAAATCGAAAGTTCTTATCATCATTAAAGGTTCCACACAAAAAATAACTAATCTCCTGACTATTTGCACAGATTCTGGCATAAAATGACTGATTTGCGGAGTGATACCAATCCGCCCATGAATCAATCTTTTTGCTTCGTATGTCCATAAGTTCCCTTGCCATAAAAACTGCTTCCAACTTATCATTCGCAAATGGAACAATATGCTGCTTTATAAAATCATCAAAAGTCAGAAGTGAATTTGTTTCGTGTCCCTTTCTGTTTTCAATCACCATTACCATATCCTCTGCTTTCATTACACTTGCTCCTTTCCATCTGCCAGCCACTAATACGGTCTGGCATAAAATACCACATGGGTTGTCCGAAGGGGATCTAACACCACACCCCGGTTTTCGTTCGCCGCATGAACCATCTTTCCATCCCCAACATAGATTGCAACATGAGAGATATTCCGAAATTCTCCGTTTTCTTTATACGAATAAAAGATCAGATCTCCCGGTTTCAGATCCTTTTTGTTGATGATCATGGCATTCTGATAGCAGTATTCTCCTTGTGTTGATGCAGTTGCCGGAAGATTGATACCAACCTCTTTATACAGCCTCTGCACCAACGAACTGCAGTCATAGTACCCTTCCTCATATCGTCTTTCCTGACTGTAATGGCACCCGATCTTTGTCATGGCAAGTTCTGCCACGGCTCCACCACCTGCTACATCATAGTAAGAATCCCACAGATCCGAATCCATCATTTCTTTTAATAACTTCACCTGGTCAGCACTTAACTTATCAAGAGCGATATAGTCCTCATAAGTCAGATTGTGCACCAAGGTTCCGGACATGGAAACCTCAACCGTGTTTTCATCACCATCTGCAAGATATGCCTTTACTTTCCGTTTTCCCCATGCCTGCGCCTCGGCATGAGTATCAAAATAAATGTCAAAGTCTGTTCCATATCTCGCAAAGTTTCCGGTATCCTCTACCTTATAGGTATGACCGTTCATTACAATCTTGGTTCCCATCGGCACTTTCGGGCTGTGGGCATCCACGGCAAGCGTATGATTTCCTTTTGGAACCGTTCCGGATGCCGTATGACCTCCCGCCCACTGACCACAGCAGATGGAACAACTGCAGTATCCGGTTGTCACTACTTCTCCTAAGGATGCCCCTGCCGGAATCTGTGCTGTGCTGCTGGAAGAATCATAATAATTCATCTCATCAAACACCTTTTTCAGATTCTTCTTTCCCTCTTCATCCATCACAAATCCAGCCTGCCCGGTCCCGTACTTCACCATATACACCATGAGCGTATCATTGAAGTTAGACACCGGAGCACCATCCTCCGTGTTTTGATAGGTAATGACATAATCATCCTTTTCCAATTTCATGATCTGATCATTAAATTCCTTGTAATATTCACAAAGCACGGTGCGCGGACTGTCATATCCCGTATCCGGCTGCGGAAAAAAGATGGATAACGGTGAATTATAAATTACTGCGATCACCGCAACCACGATCACACCGATAATCCCAACCACCGCAAAAAGACCCAACAAAACAGGAGCTAATGCTGTCATAATCATCTGCACAGCCATCATCACAGCAGCCTTTGCTGTTTTTGTTGTGCCTTCTATCAATCCGTCCTGAGAAAACTCTTTCTCTGTTGAAAATTTATCCAGAAACGAATTTAACATCTGACTTTTCACAAAAGAGTGGACACCGGAACCGCCCTGCCTGCTTTTATTCTGTCCCTTCCTGCCTGTCTCTTTCTTACCAGCCGCCTTTCTTCGCATTTTATTGGAAACCTGAGCATGTTCCGTATCAGAATGTACTCTGCTGTTTCTCTTTTTCTGACTGCTTCTGTCCCGATGCTTCTTTCTCCGGTAAAGCTGTTTCCCCTTTTCGGCTGCCGACTGCACCGGATAGACTGCCGTCTGGATCATTTCCACACTATCCCGGATCTCCTCCCCTCCATCCATCTGCTCCGATGCCTTTTTCACACTGACAGATGCCATCGTATAGAGTTTTCGGTTACGAACCTTTACAGAAGAATCTGGTTTTTCTTTTTTATCCGCTCTGCCTTTTCCTCGCACCTGAATATAGGATTTTGGTTTATCATTGCCTGTCAGTTTCTTTTTCTTCTGTATATGAAGCGTCGGTTTCTTCCGGGTATGAAGAACCATCGGCTTTTCCTCAACTTTTCTAATCTTCATTCGTTCTTCACCACCTTAAAACAAGAACCGGAGAATTGCTCCTCCGGCTCTCTTTTCCTTATTCATAAATCAGCCAGCAGTTATCCTGCTCTTTCTTTTCCTTACTTCGTACAGGCTCATAGATCTTGACATCTGTTTCCGGTGCTTCATCCGAATGATACCCGTGAAAGATACTGTCCTCACCAACCATTCCCATTGCAATCTTCTCATGAATATTTGTGTTATACAGTTTGTAAAGATCACTGTCCTTACTGATCTGATTATCAAAAGGAATGACCACACTGCCACATTTCAACAATCCGGTTCCGCTTGGAGAATTATGCACATACTGAAGCTGCGCATCCGATACTCCAATTACTTCTGCTAACTTGGCACTGTCCACATTTGCCTGTTTTAACAATGCTACAAACTCGCTGTTGGAAAGCAGTGTCATCGCAATATAGTTCTGCAGCAGATCAACCACATTCTGAGTGATACCGGTACAAAGACCTCCCTGCTTTCTCACTTTTTTCCACAACTGCTGTAAATAAGTCGCACTATAATCACTGTTTAAGAGCACATGACACTCATCAATATAAAGCCATGTCGCACGACCACGCTTTCCATTATCAATGATCCTCTGCTGGATCGCTTCCATCATCACAAGCATTGCCACCGGAGCAAGCTGGCTTCCCAGATCCTGAATGCCATATACTGTAAAACGGTTGTCCACATCTACATTGGTCTGGTGGTTAAAGATATTAAGGGAACCTTCTACAAAAAGTTCCAAAGATAAAGCAAGCTCTTGTGCCTCCATCTCTTTCTGTGACTTTAAAATATGATAAAAGTCCGTCATAACAGGGACTTTTTTTACTTTCCACGCCCGCATATACAATTCACGAATACAGCGGTCAATGATACTGTGGTGTTTCTGGTTCAATGCGTTGCCAAGAAGCTGGTCACAAAGACTTAGCATGAATTCTGACTTATCTGCGATCACATCACGAATACCCCTCTCGTTCATATGAGCAAGATCGGCAGCTAACGGATTCACATAGTTCTTCGTATAGGCAGATAAATTCACAATCGCCCCGCCAAATGTATCAGCAATGTCAAAATACTCGTTCATCGGATCAATAACGATCACATCATCCTGCGTATTTAAGAACACATTTCCCATTTCCTGCTTTGCAAAGAATGATTTACCGGAACCCGGTACACCAAAGATAAAACCATTGCCGTTGATCAGACCTTTGCGGTTTCCCACATTGATGTTCTTACTGATCTGGTTGATTCCGTAGTAATTTCCACCGACGGCATTTAATTCCTGCACATTAAAAGGCATTAAAACAGCCACCGACTGTGTCAGCATGGTACGCATGGTTTCCACCTGTCGTACCCCGATCGGAAGTGCCGTATTTAATGCCTCTCTCTGTTTCAGATAATGTGTATCAATGGTTACGGAGTTTCGTTTTCCGATGGTTTCCACTGTCTCCGTCACGCTCTCCAGTTCCTCCTTACTCTCTACCACAATGATCAATGTCACTGCCACATAGAAAAGGCACTGGTCGTTTTCACGGACATCATCCATGATCTCCTCGATTTCTTTTTTCTCGGTACGCTTCGCATATGAGATTTCCGTAGAAAAATCATTGTTTTTGTTTCTCACACGCTGCTGCTTGATAATGTCAGATTCGATACCAAGATACTTTTTCTGCAGTGTTTTGGTGGTGAGATCCTTCGGGATCGGAACCACATCAATACTGGTAATGGAATGAACCGGGAGAGATGTGATCTCATTTAAGAATCGGTCCGACAGACTGCTCGGATACTTTTTAATAAACATTGCCCGGATATACTTTCCTTCATCCTCGATATGATCCGGGAAGTATTTCAGCATCCCGTTACAAAGATCATTGCGGAAATCCGCTCCTACTTTTCTGGCGTGTTTCAGATCAAAAGAAAATCCTTCCTCCTCGCCAAGATGATAGAAATCGTGAAGCACTTTGATCCGCTCATTGCCGCTTAATGCCACAATGTCTGTGCCAAGCTCTCCAAACGCCTTATGGATCGTTGCCTCCAGAGTGGCAAACTGTGCCTTTGCTTCCTCAAAGTTCTTTCGCTCGATCGTCAGTGTCAGATAACGCTCCTGCTCGATCCCATGTCTGCCCTCTCGGATCTTATCCTCAATGATCTCGTTGTAGATCCTGCGGAATTTGTCAAATTCATCATACTGATACTGTAATAAAATCTCTTCTCGAAGATTCTGCATGTCTTTGTTCTTGTTGTTCACGGTGATCTTAAAGTTACAATCCAGTGAATTTAAGAACTTGCAGTATCGCTCAAAAATGTCAATCTGCTCCTCCTCATTTGTGGTGGTATAGTTAATGTCCCGGAAACGGTAACATTTGCTGAAATGATTCCTGCTCACTTCAAAAATTCCATTCTCCGCCACCTTCATAATTTCTATTGTTTCCTGAATGGATTTGGGAGTCTTATATAATGGCACACTCGCCTTTTTTAACTCCTTAAATCCGTCTGCAAATAATCCCATCTGCATCTCCTCCTATCTCAAATACTTGTACCAATAAGCAGCCACACCCACTGCAGCGATAAACGCAGCCATCAGTGCCATCATCAAAATCATCTTTTTCTGTGCTTTCTTAAAACCATCCTTGTTATCCGTGCTGCCGGCTTTCTTCTGCTTTCCCTTTTCCGCCAGATCCGACGAAATATCTGACATTTGTCCTTCCGTGGACATATAGGTCAGCGTCCGGTTGCCAAAAGCAAAGTGCAGCTTTAACTTCATCATTTCCACAAAAGTCATGCCGTTGTAGGAATAAAATCCGGTCAATGCAATCGGTGCAACCACCGGAATTGCAATGTAAGCACTGGTCGTCAGCCCCACATACGGATAAGTAAGAAGCACGATCCCACCTCCTACGATCAGGGAAATAATAGAAAAAATCAGTTGTCTGCCGGTAAGACCAAGTACAACTGATTCCTTGTAATTATCAATATTCTTATTTACTTCAATAACCATGCTAACGCCCTCCTCTGTCCTGTTCTCTTTCTTCTGTTTTACCTGCTCCCAGACCATTGATCTGTTCGTAGCAACGCATTCCATCCGGATCAATTTCTCTGAGCCTGTCCGGATCAAAGATATAAAGCGGATATTCATGATAACCACTGACTGCCGTGAATCCAGAGAACTCTCCAAGCTCATTGTCTTTTATAAACTCCTCAGCCGTTGACAGGTTGTTGGTATCCACATACGCACAATATTCCGGACAGGGAGCATCAATATTTACCGTCAGATTGGCAAACATATCCGGTCCTTCATTCAGCCCAATATACAGCCGGTTATTGTTCATATACCCCCTCACTGTTGCTGTCAAAGAAACCTCTCCTGTAAAATCGCTGTTATATTTCATAATCTCTGGCATATTTCTCATCCTTTCCTATAATCCCAGTGCCTTACTGGTTAAACTCTGTGCTCCTTTCACACTCCCCACGGTAAGTGCCACCGTAAAAGTCATTTCACACAAATAAATCAATGTTTTCGTCCAGTCTGCATAATCTCCGGCAAAACTCGGCAGCCCCGCATTGATAAATGCATTGCATACCACGATCGCCAATGCCATCGTCACTGCCTCAAAACATACCGACAGAAAATACTTGCAGTATGTCGCACAGGTATGTGCCACCACCCGGTTTCCGCTCATCGTTGAAAATGCGATAGAGCCAAGAGGCACGATCACAAGCAGCTTTAAGAAGCGGAAATATACCGTGTAGATCAAAAAGAAGCCGCAGATGATCACAATGATGGATAACAGTGATGCTAAGATCAGCATGATCAGACTTTCTCCAAAACCAAGGTTCTTGATCACATCCGCCTGCTCTGTGGCAACCTTCAGCTCTATTCTGTCCCCCTCGGCAATGAGTCCTACCAATGCTCCCACCGACTGGAAAAACGCTTTCATGATCGTGACATTATTGGCTACCAGATATTCCGCAAGTCCAAGCCGGATCAAAATACGAAGGATCACTTCAAACCGCATCTCCTCCCGTATGTCGATGCTCTCCGAACAAAAGCCGATTACAAAGAACAGCACCACCAAAGAGGAGCCTACTGCCACAAAGACCGGCTCCAGTCCTTCAATGACATCCCACGGTTTCCCGTCCTTAAAGGCAGTAGGTGACTGACCAAGAAGTGCAAATACGAGGGATACCTGATTATTCCAGAATGCTAAGATCACATTCAGAAGATCTAAGATCTTATCCCCCAGCTTAAAAATGTCCATGTCATTTCACCTCTCTCTTTCTTAGAATCCAAGAAATGTCAGCACGGACGAAATGCCCGCCATCATAACTCCTGCTACGATTCCTTTGAGTGCAGAATTCATCGTAGAAGAATCCTGCTGTTGATATGCCTGTGCAAACTCCATCACATTCTTCGCCAGAATAATGACACCTACAGCACCAATTACAGCAATGATCAGAGTCTTTAAGTTATCTAAAGGCTTTGTCACGGCTGCAGTACCGCCTCCGTCTCCTCCGGCGGCATAAACTTTCGTAGATACACTTGCCATCGTCATTATGGTTGCTGCCATTGCCGGCAGAAGCACTCTCTTTCCAAATCGTTTCATCTTATTTCTCATAGTCGAAAATCTCCTTTCCAAATAAAAACGGAGACAAAAAATGGATAGAGTTCATCTATCCTGCTTGTCTCCACCGGATGGATCAACTCCATCCACTTATCTTTCTTATATCTGATCGGGGATACCCCGTTATTACATAAAATCAGGCTTTCCCTGATGCGTCTGCATATCCATCACTCCTTTCCTCTCTAACACATCACTGTGCACTTTCGTACTGTCTGCGGATCTCCATCATCCTTGTGACCGGTGTATCCGGATAGAAAAACGAAAGAATGATATCCTTTGGCACACGCACATCCATTGCCCTCTGTAACTCCGCTTTCTGTTCCTTCGTAAAGGACATATGCATCAGACGGTATGGAATGTTATTAGATGCTTCTTCCTTTTCATCCTGTGCATACATAAGCTCCTTCGCCTGTTCCTCATGAAACTCCTCTACAGTCTGTGCTTCATCCATATCCATAAACCGTTTCTTTAGATCCACCTGCCCAAGCAGTAAGAATTCCTCATAGGACAGCTTATCAATATATACCTGTTCCCCTTTTTTCTGCAGCTCCTCATAATAGGATAATGCCTTATCGTTTAAGATGGTAAATGCCGGTTCTGTAACAGAATCTTCCGACACGCTATTTCTTACATGCACATACGGCTCTCCCTCACCATCTGCACTCTGAGCAAACATCGGATGTCCGAACGGGCTAAACTTATCATCAAGGATCGGATCAAATCCACGGATAAAGATCAGACACTTTTTATTGTCCATCTTGCGTACTTCATCCGGCATCATAATCTCTCTTCCAAGGACATCATAGTTTCTGGAAGAGCTGCCTTGCCGTCCTCTCGTTTCGCCACTGGATTTCTTATCAATCGTAGACTTTCCGAGCAGCTTTGAGATGTATTCATGGGTACTCTGTTCATTTCCTCCTAAATACACCAGCGTATCACAGTTACCGGGAATCGTTTCCCAAGTGTCCTTAAACAACGCTTTTAGCTGTGCTAAGTTCTGAATGATGATCACAGAAGAAATCTCTCTGGACCGCATCGTAGAAAGCAGGGAACAATAATCATCCGGCAGGGCAACATTTGCAAATTCATCCAGCATAAATGTGACATGGATCGGAAGTCTGCCTCCACAGTTAAAGTCCGCCTGAAAATACAGCTCCTGAAAGATCTGTGTATATAGCATACCGATAATGAAATTATAGGTTTTATCCGAATCCGGGATCACACAAAACAATGCTGTTTTCGTTTCCGCATCTCCATTTACTCCTACACCAAGCTCTGCCAGATTAAGCTCATCCTTTGATAACAGGCGAAGAACCTGCTTATTCTCCAATGTTGCCAGTCTGGAATTGGCACTGATAATAATAGAACGAACCGTATCTCCGGCACCACGCATACACTTGTTATACTGCTTAACCGCCGGATGATTTAAGCCAAGCGGACTGCTTTCCTCCAGAAATTTCATCCGGACATCAAGTGGCGATGGCTTCCCTTTTTCGGTCACTTCCGCTTCTCCCATCAGCTTTAATACAGTAGCAAAGTTTCTTTTTTCCGGCTTTTCCTCCAGCCAAACATAATAAAAGAGAGCTTGTAAAAATAAGCCCTCTGCCTTTTCCCAGAAAGGATCGCTCGGAGTCGATCCCTTTGGTGTCGTATTACTCATAATATTTGTGATCAGCTTGACCACATCCGTTTCTTCTCTTATATAAGAGAATGGATTGTAACAATCCGACTTGTCCATCTCCAACAGGTTGATCACTTTTACATTGTAACCATTCGCTTTTAACATCGCTCCGGTACTGCGAAGGATCTCTCCTTTTGGATCGGTAATAATAAAAGAACTGTTCATCTGCATCAGATTCGGTTTTACCTCATAGAAAGTTTTTCCTGCTCCGGAACCACCGATGATCAGCATATTATTATTTAACTTCGTTTGTCTGGTATTCAAACTCATACGCACATTCTGACTTAGGATACGGTTATTTGTCTCCTCTTTATCCGCTAATACCTTATTAACCTGTTTCACATTTGCCAGTTTGGAAGTACCAAATTCCTTTCCGGGCATATAATTTCGCTGACTGGTATAATACATCACCACACCAATCGCATAGGCAGCCAGTGCATAGCCTATCATGCGGAACGTGTACTCATTGAAATAATCCTTTAAGGGATAGGCACATACCATCTCGAACCGTTCCAGGAAAGCATTAAACTCAATGCCCTCCCTCCATGCTCCTGCCACAAGATAACCTAGATAGGAGGCAAGCACAGCTCCAAGCACGATCAGCAAAATATTCGGTTTCTTCTTTGTTGTCTGCATGACTATCTCCTCCTCACTTCGCTGTGGGTACGGACCACATTCTTATCCGGTGACTGCTTCACCTTCTGATATCTTTCTCTGACCGTCCGCTCCACCCGGTCATAATGCTTGGCATACAGATCTTCTCCCTTCATGGTATAAAGGACACGGTTATCCTCGGAATAGATCTTATAATCCTTTTCCTTATCCAGATAAGTAAGAAGCGTCTTTCCATTGTGAATTTCCATAATGTCCTCTTTTCTGATCCAGATATAACCTACATTGCTGCCATACATCCCCGGTACTCTGGTTTTCACCGCATGGTCATTCTCCGCAGCGATCAACTGCTTCGTGATCGTAATGTCCGTCAGTGCCGTATTCTTTGCCGCAGCAATCTGACGCATCCGGTTTGATAATTCCCGGTATCTGTTGATCCTCTTCTCAAAAGACTCCTGATCCATCACCACCGGATAATTTCCCTGTCCATCCGGTTCCGACACAACACCAATCGTCTTTAACTTATGGAGCACATCTTCTGCCTGCTTGGATTCCATCTGGAAATCATTCTGAATATCCTCCACACGGATCGCCTTTTTCTCCATAGCGTAATGACCAACCTTTTCGATCAGCCCGTCAAGGATTGGTTCGGTTACATCCGTGTGGAGACTCTTTTTTCCCTTTTTTACTTTCTCCAGAAAATCAAGAAGCTGATTTAACTGCTCCTCGTTGCCATTCTTCAGATATTCATCCATATCAAACATACGACCGTTCTTTAACTTCTGGCAGATCATACGAAGTCTCGGTGCCGCTTCACTGTGAAAAAGCACCTCTGTGATCCAATCCTTTCGATCTGCATCCGGCATCACAGAATATAAAATCCCGTATTTTTTTGCCAGCTTCTGAAACTTTTTTAAGTCCTCATCCGCAAAGGTAAGTACCTGTATGTCTCCACCTTTTTCCAGCAATCCTTTCAGATTAGTCTTACCCATCGTCTTTTCATGTTCCAAAAGACCGATCAGAAGATTCACGGCTTTCTGCATCATCTCAATGGAGCCGCTTCCCACTTTCATGGCAATCTCAATCGTATCGTAGCCGACACGGATAATCTGTACTGCATCACTTATCTCCGACATCCACGCTCCTCCTCTCTCACTTCATAGGCATGGTTTTCAGCCACTGCCATTTCTTCCTGCCTTCTTGTTTCGGCTGTTTCACGAAGTTTCTCACGAATTGCCTGTTCATCCATCTTTGATAACTCCGATGTACTGACCGTGATTCCCTTCTTAGCAAGAAGTTCTGTGATCCTCTGCAATGCTTTCTTTTCTACGTCTCGGTAGATAATGATCGCATTCAAAAGATTTTCCAACTTTTCCTCAATTACCTGTTCTTCTCTCGACATCAATTACCGCCTCCTACTGGTACATCTTATCTGCAAGCAGGATCTGAATCGCCTGCGCCATCTCTTCCACATCAAAGCCACTGTTTATGATGTCCGACACTTCCGTATCCGTAAGACCGGACTCAATCGCTACCTGAATCTGTTCCATCTGGCTTTTGGAAAGGTCTGCTTCTTTCATCTGCTGGATCAGATTATATTTGGCTTTACTGCGAAAACACTTCTTCCCGGCAAGGGCTAACAGATGCTCCGGTCCTTTCTTACGGATGTGTTCTATCTGCACGATCTGTGTTCCCCCATAACGGTTTGGAACAACCGCCTGATAACCAGCCTGCCATCCTGGTGTCTTTTTCTTTTCTTCTGCTACGCCCTCATTCACAGGCACCGTCCGCTCCACATCCTCCACAGACTGCGTCTGATAAGTCTGGTTCAAAAGTTGTCGCTCCAACTCTCTGCTATCCCTTTCTTGGATCTGTTTTTCCAGTTCTCCGATCGTCCGCTTCATCTCTTCCATCTCCTTTCGCAGATTTCGTGATTCCCGCAAAGCATCGTCTCTCTCATCAAGGATCTGGTTTTTCTGCTTCCGGTACTCATCCATTTCCTGATCCATACTTTCACGAAGTTTAGAAACCGACTGATTCTCCTCCTGCATCTGCTCCAGTTTTCTGGTAAGCTCTGCTTTTGTTTTCATCAGTTTGTTGAGCTGATCCTGCTGTGTGGAAAGTTCTGCTTCTTTCTGCTCCAGCTTTCCTTCATACTCCTTGCGGATGCTCTCCTCATCCACCGACTCAGTTTTTGGCATCTCATCCAGCTTTTTACTGACCTTCTCAATCAGCTCCGCATTCTGCGATAAAGCCGATAACTGCTCACTGATCGAATCAAGCACCTCTTTTACCTTTTCGTTTTCCTCCGGCACCGCCTGCTTTGCTTCTGCCAGACTATCCTTTACTGCCTGAAGCGCCTTACTGATTGCATGCGCTTTCATATCCGAAGTAACATTCTTCTCGATCACATCCACGGGAACCTCTGATGTGAAACGCAGGATTGTCTTAATCTGCTCTGCACTGTATCCTCCCTCTGCCAGATGTCTCACAAAATCTTCATTAACCTCATTCCTCAGTGCCTGTGACAACTGCTCTGCCTGTCCGGCAGAAAGCTTTACATCCATATAGATTGATACCTGCTTAAATGGCATCCCGTATTCTGACATGTCATTTCTGGCAAGCTCGATCATTTCCTTAGAAAATCCCTGGGAACGCCATTTCTTAATGGCACTGCTGACATCAAATTCACTGGGACTTTTTAATACCTCATTCTCCATATTCTGTACCATCCTTTCCATAAAAAAAGACAACCTATCGTTTTGGCTGTCTGGTTTCTCTTTCTCTATTCTCAAGCATCTTCTGCTCTCGCTGCTTTTCCATGCGATCCGTTATTTCTGTGATCATCTTTTCTGCAATGACTCTCCTTCGATGTACTGCCTGCCGCTTCTCATAATTCTCGGCAATCCGGTTATGGATTCCGTTCTGGATCATATCTACCTGCTCTTTCGTATATCCCTGTTCTTTTAATTTCTCCTTCAGGGATTCATAATCATGATATTCCTTCTCAAAGAACTCATCCCCTTCCAGATAACTATGGTACGCAGGCTGTAACTGCTCCATTTCCTCGGCTGTCTGAAATAATCCCGAAAACCGCTTTTCTTCTTTACTAAGACTGCGCCGTTCCCGTCTGCTTTCTGCCTCTTTTTCCTTTAGGTTGCTGCAGGCAGCTACCAGTTCCGGCAATGTATGAATCTCATTCTCTACCAAAAACATATACTGGTCGTGACATTCATTCAGCTTCCGGATCTCATTCTTATACTGCCAAGCCTTGCTGTAAGGAAGCCGTTTCAATTTACGAATCCTGCACACCTTCGCATAGTAGGTCTTCTGTATTCCGGTGAGCTTCGTTCTCGACAAAAACTCATCTTCCGGAACCGTAATAAACTCTTTCTCTGATCTGTTTGCATAGGATTTCAGATCTTCCAAAGCAATTCTCTGTTCAATCCTATCCTCCGTATATTCTTCCCCCAGAGATTTACATCTGCAGTACCGCTGCATACCCGGCGGTTTTACGGCAAGATATTTATTCTGCTTGATCTCGTATCCCATCTCTTTTAACATATCAAGAAATTCTTCCATATCATCGGACTGCAGGATACACGCATCCAAATCCCGCCGGATCATATCTCTCCAGATCAGCTTACCATCCCGAAACTCGTTCCAGTCCTTGTAATATTCATTCTTGTGCTGTCCTGCCATTTCAATCTCCATCGTGGCAAGACCATATTCCTCACACAAACGATTTGTGATCGGCTGGATCACCTTTGCCCAGTCTCCTTTTTCATAGCGGTACTTTCTTCCGGTAATACCATTCACGCTGTTAAAAATAATGTGTCCGTGTGTATGTGCCGTATTATCATGCACCGCATAGATCGCTTCATAGCCTTGACCAAGATATTCTTCCGCAAATTTTCGGATGATCTCGAAAGCAGTCCCTGGTTCCACATCTTCTTCCTCAAAAGAAATGATGATGTGATACCCCTGCCTTTTATCTGTCTTTCCAAACTTCTGCTTTGTTGCAAGCATCTGGTCAAATGCCTTTTCCGGCTGACAGTTAATCCCCGTTACATAACGCATATTTTGCGTCTTGTTCGGATCTATAATATAAGTAATCGCCGTCTGCAAATGCCTCCCGGCAAACTTTCTCCCACAGTCATTGATCGTAAGAATCTTAGTGATAGCCACAGTCGTCCACCACCTTTGCCAGCGTTTCGTTCAAACGCCGCATATAGGCAATGAGTCTTTCCTTATCCGCAGTACGATACAGATTAGAGTTATTATTAAACACAATCTCATTGATGTTGACTCCGATCCGGTTGACCTCATTGATCAACACCTTGATTCCACCACGGATCTCCGGATAATCACTGGGCTGCTGTGTGATCAGCAAGCGGAAATAATCGGATTCTGTCATTCCCGCTTCTTCTGCCTTTTTACGAAAAGCAGCGGCATCATCTGTCGTCAGACGATAATGCTTTACCACATCTTTCGCCATCAGCGCTTCCTCCCTTCTTCCCTATGTGCTGCATCCTGATACTTCATATCTTCATGGACCGCCAATGCTTCCGACATCTGTCCTCCCGCCTGCCCGATCATGGCTCTCGCAACATTTCTCACATCACGACCATAAATTGTCTGGGCAAACATTTGATTCAATGCCGTCTCATCTTCCTTCAGTGCATCATAGGTAAACTTATATTCACAATATTCCGCAAAATCTTTCGGATGATCGACAACCGCCCTTGCTTCCTCTAACTGTTCATAATTCCATTCACAGACCAGATCAATTACCTCATCCATGGTATAAGGAACACGCTGACCGTTTTCTTCTGAAATATCCACACGCATCAGCTTTCCATCATCCAATGTGAGCATAAAATCATGCCCCTGCATATAGCCAAGAATCACTTGTGCATCCTCTTTGGAAAGTTTGATCTCTGACTGCAGTGCATTGATCGTGATCAAAAGCTCCGACGGTTGTTTGATCTCATATACATCGCTCATCTTCCGGTACACCTCCTTTTCTTTATCCGTGCTAACTTTCAGGTTACATTTCCGTGGGAGTTCGGAAACCACGCCTTTGTGGTTTCGCCAGATACGCATTTTGTGTCACAAAATGCCAGCAAAAAAAGATTTTGGCTGTCTGGTTAGGGGCATGCCCCCTAAAACCCCCATATTTCTCACGAAAGTCCTCGTGATAGTGTAAAGTGCTGTCAATTTCGATCAATGCTAGTGCAAAACACTAGCATTTTCCCGTTTTGATAGTGTAAAGTGATAGCATCCGATTCCGGCTAAAAAATCGTGATATAGTAAAGTGATAGTAAATTTTCTTTTTGCTAGTGGTTTTCTATATCTTTTTTTCCATTTGATAGTGGAAAGTGCTATCAACCATTCTTTTTCTCTCTGCCTTTAGCCATTCATTCACATCTTTATATTCTGATGGAACAATTCCACCCGTCACTGAGTACCCCAGCTCTTTGTACTTTTCCATCATCTGCTGTTCTGCCTTCTGTCCGGGTTCATCATTATCCAAACAAAAACTGATCTTGCGGATAGCCGGATAATCTTTCAAATATCTGTCCAAAGGAACATCTGCAACCATTCCAAGTGCAAGCAGGTCGCATTGCTTATCCGGATAGATCGTCATGTAGCTTAAAAGATCAATCGCCGCTTCAAACACCACGATCTCAATACAAGCCTCCCGGTGTAAATGAAATCCATACTGTTTGTCGTTGCCCTCCACATCACACTTAAAGCTCTTTCCATTCCGGTCAAACACTCCCCGCATACTGGCAAACTTCGGAGTACCGCTTGCATCCGTCCCCACAAATACCACATTGTGATAATTCTTTGCTTCATAAAGGATACCGGCTTTCACAAAATGATCTACCACCGCTTTAGCAATTCCTCTCTGATTCACCAGATAGTCATACAGATAAGCATTGCTCCCGGCATACTCCGGAAGTACAAATTCTTTTCTTTCCTCTGCTGCAATCCCGTTTGGTAAGATAACACCATGCAATGTTTCCTTTAATTCCAGTCTTTTGTATCCGGTAAAATCAAGGAGCCAGAACACGGCTTCTTTTACATCCATTCCTGCAAACACCCGTAAAAAATCAATCTGGCTTCCGCCATTCTCGCCTTTCTCATACCTTCTGGACCATCGAAACCAATGTGTTCGGTTATAGATCCGGATGGAATCCATTTCCTTTAAGGTGTGGTACTTCCCGATCCGCCGGACGGTATATCCCAGATGAGACGCCACAGCACATAAGTCTACCGACTTTGCGATCCTAAGTTCTTCCTCCGTGAATCTCATGAGCATCTTCTCCTTTCTCCGCAACAAGCTGTTCATTCCAGTCCATGAAATGATAATCCTCTGCCAGATGAATACATGGATTCTTCATAATGCCCTTTTCCCGAAAGCTGAAATATTCCTTATTATCGCCTCCCACGATGATATGGTCCATCAATGGAATCCCGACAAGACCGGTTACCTTCTGCATCCGGTCCGTAAGCCGGATATCATCCTTGGATGGTGTCAGATCACCGGAAGGGTGGTTGTGTACCATGATCAATCTGGCAGCGTTTGATAAAATACTGGCTTTGAGCATGTCTCGCGGATTTACTACGGAATAATCCAGTGTACCGGCACTGACAAAACTGCAGTTGATCGGTGTACCATCTGCCTTCAGATTAATGACGCAGACCAGCTCCCGATCCATATCACAAAGCACCTCACCAACCAGATGAACGGCAGCCTGCGGGCTGTTAAGCTTCTGATCCGAATAAATGGGAGCATCTCTTACAAGCCGGATACTTACCACATCCAGCTTAAAAGCATCACGACTCATCCTCTGTCACCTCTTCTTTCGGAAACTCTACCGTCACCACCGTATCTTCCGGCTGACTCTGTAACAGTTTCTTTAATTCCTCCACACTGTATCCACTCTGATCTGACATTGTCTGCCTCCTATCTCGCCGGACCTTCCTTTTCATAGATCATCGGCGGCTCTGCAACAACACCGTCTAACCCCTTTTCCGGCACATCTGTAGCAAGCTCCAGCTTTCTGAGATCCTTATCATAGTGGTACACATTATTGGACAGCCGCTCACCCAAGGTAACAAAAGTCATATTGACATCGTGAACCATTTGCGCCAGATACTCCGGAGCTCCCATCTCTACAGATACTGCGATGGTTTCATGGATAGAGGAAGGGAGCAAATACAGATCCGTTCCTATCTGCTCTGCCAGTTTATGAAGGTTTTCCTCATATAACATGGATACCGCTCCATTTATTCCCATCTCATTCGTGAGCACCCACAAGTTTTTCTCCGGAGGTATCTCCTCAAACACTCCCATAGATTCCAGTAATTCCTGTGACATTCCATCTTCGACTGCCAGATCTGCCATCACTTCCTGCATTGACTTTACTCTTGGTGGGCATATACGCTTTGTATTCTCCACCGCATGCTGAAATAACTCTTCCTCTGTAAATCCACGATTGGCTGCAAAATCATTTGTAATGATCATACTCTGCATTCCATCCCTATCTATATTCACCACCCATCGGTAGATCACAGACAGATCCTGAAATCTTCTGTTGGGAACATCTTTTAAGAGTTCCTCATTCTGTGTGGAATTGACTAAACAAAGGACCACATTGTCCTGAATCTTGTCAGCATCAAGCACCGGATTTACTTTGCTCATCTCTTTCGTAGCTTCCACAACCGCATCTGCTACTTCCGCCAAAGTCGTCTGGATATCCTCATTCTGCTGATAATGCTCATACATCTCCTCCAGATAAATGTTAGGCGCTTTATTGTGATCCGGCAGCATTACCATCAGTGCATGTAATGTCCGATTTACTTTTGGCACTGCGTGTACGGATACGGATGCCTCTTTATATTCTGCCGGAAGTGAATTTAAGATATTGTCTTTCACTACTTCCTGAAACATATTAAAATCCATCATATAATTATCATTCCTTTCTCAAATAAACAGGAGAGGTTATTTTCATAGCCTCTCCCTAAACAATCCATATGAAGTTTTATCAAACTTTTCTTCTTTTCCTTCTACGATTCAGATAAATACCCGCACCGATCAGAAGTCCTCCTGCTACACCAAACATCCAAGGCTTATAACCTCCACCGGTCTGTGGAAGTTTCGGCTTTTCCGGCTTATTCTTCAGCTTCAGTGTATAAACTACATTCTCCACAGCGCTGTCATCATACTGAAGCAGCACTTCATGCGGTGTCGTATCAATCACATACCCTTTCGCAGCCTTTGTCTCTACGATATAATAAGGAATATCTTTCTCGAAGTTCCCCTCTTCATCGTAAGTACCGATATCAAGCAGATCGGTTTTAGCATATCCCTTTTTGTCTGTGATAAGTTTTGCAAGCACTTTTCCATCTTTATTACGAAGTTCAAACTCTACTCCCTTGATCGGAGACTTTGTCTTACTGTCCGTTTTATAGATTTCAACCGCTCCCTTCACTCTCTCATCAGACATTGCAACCTTTTGGATCTCCCCGGTTTCTTCTACCGTAAATTCCACCTCATTGGCGATCAGATAACCATATGGAGAAGCGGTTTCCTTCAAGGTGTAATCCCCTGCAGGAATTGCTTCTAACTGGTGCGGTTTTCCATCGGTTACCCAGGATGCATATACCTCGCCATCGGAGTCAATCACCTCTAAAGTTGCACCTTTTAACTCTTTTCCGGTTGTAATGTCCGTTTTAGATACTTCTACAATGATCGGTGTCTCTTCAACCGTGATCTCTTTTTCAAGAACTGCCGTCAAAGGATCTTTATAGGTAAAGTCCACATCGTAGACCGTATCATCCATCACATAGCCTTCCGGAGATTCCACTTCTTTTACATAGTAGTTTGCCAGAGGAAGATCTGCTGCAAAGATTGCCTGTCCGCTGGCAGTAGTCACTGCAGTATCCACCATTGTGTCTGCCTTTACCGCAACTTCACCGTTTACATCAAGAATGTCCTCCTTCGCAAACACACCATAAGTTGCACCCTCTACCGGATTCTTTGTCACACCATCTGTTTTGATCACACTGAGTTTTGTCTTTACTCTCTCATTCACAAAATCAGCATTTCCATAAACCACATCGGTATGGTCATCCTTATAAGTGAGCTCTACCGGGAATGGCTCCTCGCAAAGCACAAATCCCTTTGGTGCTTCGATCTCAACTACCTGATACTTGCCAAGCGGAAGATCCTCCATAGATGCTTCCCCGTTCTCATCGGTAGTCAGCGTGGCAACAACCGCTCCTGCAGATGCCGGAACACCATTGATCATTTCCAGTGTGCGTTTTCCGCTCTCATCTTTCTGATGATCCGGTGTGTAAATATCCTCTGCTGCGATCAACTGGAATACAGCCCCCGCAAGATTCTGTTCCTCATAGATAAAATCAAGACTTCGATCCTCTTGATCAATGGCACTCATAATACGGTCAACGATCGTATCATACTCTGTACCGGTAAGTACCTCACCGGCTTTGGTAATACTGATACTTCCCTTTACCGGAGTATCTTGAATCACAACTTCGATCACAGGATCACCATCACTGTCCTCTTCCACCTTTACGGCTCCATCCTTTTCCACCACGAAAGGAAACTCTTCCTCGGAAATCAGATAGCCATTCGGAGCAGTGATCTCTTCCACCTGATAATTGCCATATTTCAGTTTCAATGGAGTGGTGATCGTTCCGGAATCATCGGTTGTAAATTCACTCACTTTATCCTTTCCAACCTTCTGTTCCACATACTCATCGGTATCTGTATTCCTGATCTTGAACGTAACACCGGAAAGACAGATCGTGTTGCCACTTTCTGCATCCTTTTTCACCATCCGGATATATGCCTTAAATGGTGCATCGTTTAAGATCCGGTATCTCTGCGGAGTTCTGGAATCCTCAGTCACCTCCACTGTAAAGTCATCCGTCTTATACAGATTGTGAGGTACTTTCGTCTCCTTCACAAGATATGTTCCATATGGAAGTTCCTTAGAGCAGGCATAGCCTTTCTCATCTGTAACCAGAGTATCATAGACCTTAGCCGCATCCCATCCCACCTTATCAATCTCAGACTGAAGTTTCACGGTAAATTCTGCACCTTCCACATAATCCGTCTCCGTATCATCCCCATCGGTTGATACTTTGATGATCTCAAAAGGCTGCTTCTTTACTGTTTCCACCACATGGCGGGTAACAGAAATATTCTGGTGAGTATTCGGTTCTTTGGAATAGTCAACCACATACTTTGTTTCATCAAGCAGGTATCCTTCACTTGGCTCGATCTCCTGAATATAATACTTCCCATAATAGAGATTTCCAAAGTTAAAATTTCCTGCTTCATCTGTCTTCACCGTTGCAAGAAGCGCACCTGCATTTGCAGGTGTTCCGGTACTGTAAAAATCCGTCCCTGCAGTCGATGTGATGTTATCGTTTCCGGCATAGGATACGATTCCTCTGCCATCCGGATAATTCACCGTTTCCAATGCATACAGTCCATAGGTTGCACCGGAAAGTCGGGCATCTCCCTGTGGATCAGAAGTTTCTTTGTCTTTCTTATCAACGGATACATCACAGCGGATCGGTGTATTGGTCATTTCCACCGTATCGAATGAACCATAATCCGGCTTTACTTCCCATACCTTTCCATCATCACGGTATCCATCCGGGACAACCACCTCTTTCACATAATACACATCCTGCTGTTTCACAAACTTCTCAGATGCCGCTCCGTCCAGATCTTCATCATAGTAAAATACCGGCACTTCTGCTCCGGTATCACCATTCATCAATACCCTCTGCGTGCAGGCAGCATCCTTAAACACGGCAAAACCGGCACCTTTGACAACATTACCAGACTCGGAATCCGTCTTCTGTACGAGAACACCTACCGTTTCCGGTGTCTCCTTTGCCTCAAAAGTTTTTCCGGCTTTTGTAACCTTTCCACTCTCATCATACTGTGTAAAATACTCCAGACCGATTTCATACACATTTTCATCCACCTGATAACCATCCGGTGCTTTTACTTCCTTCAGGTAATACTTGGATTCTGTCAACACCTCAACACCGGATGCTGCCAAACCGTCTGAATTGGTAACATTCAGTTTACACAACAGGTCCGTGCAGGCACTATCCTCATAAAGATAATACTTTGCTCCAGCTACCGGAGTTCCTTTGTAAGAATCTGTCTTATGAAGCTGAAAACTTCCCAGCTTGTAGTTTGATGTTAGCTTAACTGTCGCTTCATCCGATTTCTGATCTATAAACTCCTCCAAAAATGTGATCTTCTGCTGAGACACAACGGTCGGTGTCCACTTGGAACCACCCTTTTCATCACTGTATGCTTTTGCCCTTACTTTAATGGTGCTGTCATTCTTCGTGATCTTATCCATCGCCGTCTGATTACAGTACAGATAAAAATTGGATGACGCCTTTGACGCATCCGTCTGTGCCACACAGATATCATACTTCTTCAGATCATTTTCATCATCAATCTTTGATGCATCCGTTTTGATCTCGCCTGTGGTAAGACCTGCCGGAGCACCGCTGATCGTGTATTTGATGTTTTTGATCGTGCCCTTCTTCGTGCGGACGAACTTCTCCTTACTGCGGTATAACCCGTCAGCCACCTTTTCCCATTTACTCTTCGCCGGAGAAATAGAGTAGCTGATCGACTTGGTAAGTCCGTTGTCATTGTAATCATCTGTGCTGTATTTCTTTGCATCCGTTACCAATGCAGAAATCTTTGCATATGTTCCCGTATTGCCTTTACCATAGTAACTGAGCTTTACCTCCCCATTCAGCACATGGATTGCTGCACCGGTAATGAAGTAATCTTCTGTCGCATGTCCGGAAGAATACTTGCTGTTGTGACAGGTTTTATTTAACTCTCTCACTCCATTCACCAGACAATAGGTGATCTCCGGTTTCACTTTCTTCGTACTGCTGGATTTGCTCACTGATCCGTTTGTTGTCTTTTTATTCAGATCCAGACAATAAACAGAGTGGTGGTAATAATCCCCGGACTCCGAAATATATTTAACCCCCATGGAACGACCACAAAACTTTGCATAACCGGAAAATCCCACTTTCATGGAATCTTTACCATCTTTCGTTCCTGTTGCCAGTGCTGCCTTCAGCATGGCAGCCGGTGCTCTCTGAATGGATAATCCCTTTACGATCTGCGTATCAAGGTCAATATATTCCGTATCTTCACTTCCGGGGGCAGGCTCCTCGTCATCAGCAGTTTCCTTAGTATCCTCTGTCGGCGCTGCTTCTGTGTTATCTGTCTGCTCCGTAGTGATTTCTTTCACTGCGATGGTTCTATGCACCAGATAGGCATCCTTTCCGCTGACAGGTTCAACCTTATAGTAAGTATCATAATCACCCGGCTTGTCTGCATCAAAGCTTCCCTGATCCGGATAATAGCTTACTGCCACTTTCTCCTGCTCATAAACGATTCCTTCCATATCATTCTCAATATCAAATCCATAGCCGGCGGCGATCACGATATCACCAGCCGTTACCACTTCATCTTCATCAAGATCAGTACGGACATCGGCATCATACACTGAAAGCGTCTTTGTATCCTTCTCCTCATCAGAACCGGAAGCAAATACATTACTACTTGGAAGTGCAGCTCCAACCGTAAGAACCGCAGCCATCATCATTGCAACTGCTCTCTTAAAAATCTTCTTATTCATTCGCTGTTCCTCACTTTCTGAAATATTCTCTATGCGAATCATAATTCCCGCCATCCACCAGAGATTGTGAGGATTCTCCCCGACTCTCCGGCGAAAAAAAGGCACACCTTGCGGCATGCCTTTTACCCATCAAGTCGGTTCGCACAACCAACTTCCCTTATTCCATTGTAATATAATCAATCAGCCGTTTTCCTGTTACGGCTTCTATATAAAGAATCATTCTGATCATCTTCATCATGGTTGTCACCTCCTCTCCATTCGTCCACAGCTAAGAATCAATAACATAACCTTCAGGATGTTACAGCTAATAAGAAAAGTGATCTTAAGGATCTCCAAAACTGCAAGCAGTAAATGCAATCCCAGCCATGCACCTCCCTTTATCACCGATAAAAGAAAAACCATTATTGTACTGATCACTCTTCTTACCATAGCCATCCCTCCGATCATGCCCATTTCATTACATTGTCTACCATTTCCTCACTTGCAGTCTGTTCCTTCTTCTGAGAAACAGTCTCTGTCTGGTCAGCTTGTTCCTGCATCCCGTTTGGCTGTCGCATTATAGCCGACATCATAGTATCTGCTATACGAACAAGCATCTCCTGGTACAATTCCTGTTTTAAATCCTCCCGCATCTGATTTCCAAATTCCAATAAATCTTGTTTTGTCAGCGGTGCCTCTTCCTCCTGCTTCTCCTTTTTACACAGTTCATCGATAGATTTCCCGGATACATAAGCCTCCAGTGCTTCCATAATAAACTGGTTCTTGGAACGGTATATATCCGAATCCAAATTATTGATGATTCGAAACAACTTTACATGAGTTGGATTCTCCATGCTAAACCGCAGACAAAACTGTTCATACTGCTTTCTTGCCATTGCTTCTCACACCTTTCTATCCAACTCTTCGAATGGTACGCTCCAGATAAATCTTACCAAGATAATCAAAGCCTTTCGCATTTGCCCGGATATCTTCTATGTATCTGACATTTCTCTGCTGCATCTGTCCAAATCGTTTCATTACCGTTGCACCACCGCCCACAAAGATGATCGGTGTCAGATCCATGTTGTAACCAAGCTCTCTGATATAATTTGTGATCGTCTCACAATACTTGTGAAGTTCTTCCAGAATAATGTCCTTGTACTGATCCGGCAAGTTGTCTGCTCCATTGAGCATGACCTGTTGAATGTCATACTCATCCACCTCTGAATTAAGCTTTCTGACACATTCCTTATTAATCTGTTGGATACAGGTAATAATACCAGAGTTTTTTGTCACACAAACCGATTCATCCGGACTTTGATTGATGATCGGCATCAGATCAACGGTCCATGAACCAATGTCAACAACAAGCACCTTTGCCGGAAACTCACTGATCTGACTGGCAACCGCCGCAAAGCACTGTGGATATACCGAAATCCGTTCAATCGTAATATGATACTGCTTTTTCTCATACTTAAATGTTACTTCCCGGTTCTGATCCAGATACTTGATAAATGCCTCTTTCTCTTTGCCAAAACGGGTTAGAGGAAGTCCCACTGCCCAGTAGACATTAGCAGTTCTCTTTCCAAGCCGGTCTAACTCTTTGGCTGTCGCAGCTAAGGAAAGCAGATAATAATTTTCATCCTCTACCTTGCTGTCCTTGACCTTTAATCGCTCGCTTCCGACCTTATAATATTTTCCATCTTTTTCCAAGACATTTTCAAACAATGCCGGCTCCGTGGTGATCTCACGAATCCCGGAGGTAAAAGTCTCATGTACTGTTTTCATATTTGACCAGCCGTGGTCAATAGCGATAACTACTGTATTTTTATCCATAATGATCTACTCCTTTACTTTTTGATTATGTAATGTATGCTATTCGCACCCGCCCCCGCATACAGTGTAATATTTACTAAGGAATTTCTGACGAAGCTGCCTGTCTGTTCGACTGCATTCACGACACATTCTTTTGAACATGAGCTCCTCTTCTGCCGTTTCGAGGATAAGGTATTCTACATAGATACCTCTGTGGTTTATTATCCATCCGCCACGTTTACATTTCCTTTGGAAAGTCCACCTTGTTCGCTCCGCTTTCATCTCTCGATACTTCAGCTCTCCAATGGCATAACTACGACTGATTCAATGTCAGGTGTCGCACCGGATTTTTACTTCATCAGAAACTGATATTCAGTTGTGAAAGGCTGTGATACAATGACCATCAACCTTGTATCACAATTATAACTTTGTATCACGGCACTGGCTAATCGCCTGATGGTACAATTTGCCGTTATCTCTATACTTTTATACCATCCTCTGGTACTTTTCCTTTCACAAACCGATTATGCTCCGGTTTCCAAGTAATTCTGATAATTCACAAAAATTTCTCTCATATCCCGTTCCGTGTCAATGTCCATATCCACTCCAAAGGATTCCATAGCTACCTCCAACGCCTGATCAAAAGATTCCAGCGTATCATCGGCACAGGATATGCAGGCACAATCATCAAATGAACGAAAACCCGGCTCTAAAATACGGATAAGCCGAAGCCCTTTCTTTCGTACCATTTCATTCTTGGCATGTTCAATCCTTCTTCCCTGCAGATTTTCATGAAAATCCTTTGACAGAATAAGAACACCTTTCTTTTCTGGAAAATACATGTCTAATGATACTCCGATCAGTTCCTCTGTGTCATATTCCACACATATGCCGTACTTTTTCATATAAAAGCGAATGACTGCAGTTCGGATATTGTTCTCAAATCGCATCATATCTCTGCGATAACGGTATCGGAATACACTGTTTTCTCTCCGTATCTTCTCCGAACAATAAGGACAGATCCTGCCCCGGCTTCTGCTATAAATGGAAGCCCGCCATTCATTTCCACACTCTCTACATGTCCACCAGATCATCTCTCTGGAATTTTCCTTATACATTGCAGGTGTCAGATCTCCATTCTGTACAGACCATTCCTCCGCCAGTTCGGGGTTTGTTGTTGCCAGATCATTGATGCCTGCCTCCAACCGCATCCCGGAGCAGCACATACATTCACTTCCTCCACTCCGGTTTGCAATCGGTGCCTGCCACTCATATCCACAAACATGACATTTCCACCATGCCCTGTAATTAGAAAACTCCAAAAACATATTAGGCTTCTTAGGCACATTCTTTTCTGACCAGTCTAATGCCTTGTCCGGATGTAAGGTTGCAAAATCGTTCTTTCCTTTTATCAGTATGCGATTCACACAATTCGGACATCCGCTTCCTCCAACACGATTTTTGATCACCGCCCGCCATTCATAACCGCATATATGACATTTCCACCAAACTTTTTTTGAGGAACCTGTCGTAACCATATCAGGATGTAATTCATTCTTATCAGACCATTCCTCTGCCAGTTCCGGATACTGTGATTTCAAATCGTTAAAACCTGTTAAAACTTTCTTTCCGGCGCAGTAGGGACATCCTTCTCCATGTGCCCTTGCTTTTGGAGATGTGATCCAAGTATGTCCGCACTTTCCAATCCACTGGATGCTCTTATTTGATCCATAGGACACATTTTGTGGTGTAAAGCTTCCATTGTCCGGTCCCCATTCATTCGCAAGCTCTGGAGAGTTCTCTTCAACACTTCTCACACTCTCACCCCCTTGCCTTCCATTCATCCAGCAAGTGAATGATCTGTCTTTTGATTTCTTTCTCTGTAACTTGATTCGGAAAATACTTTCCAAGTTCTCTGTTAGTCAAAACAATCTGTCTTATCTCTACCGGTTTTGTCTGACCATGTAATATTTTGTCAACTTCGGCAGAATCGGTGGTATCAGTATCGCAATTCCGAAGCTGCATAATTTTGTTTTTGGTCAATGAATGTCCATTCTTTATGTAGGCTAAGACCTGTTTCTGCACATCGACAGATAAAAAGGAAATCTCTACTGCATTGGTCACTTTAATCTTCTCTTGATCTACCAGTGATAACAGTTCCGGCAGTAAATGGGTTAAGCGGATATACCTCTTAACTTGTGAACTCGACATTCCATACATCATACCAATTTGATTTGACATTAACTTCGGACCATTTTGGTCTGAAGTTGACCTCAGCTCATTTTGATCTGAAGTCAAATCACTTCTAAATCCCTGATGCCTCATGGCATCCATTTTCATCTTCAAAGCAAACGCTTTCTCACTTGGCAGTATTCTTTCTCTTTGGATATTAGAATCCACCATAATGCATACCGCCTCATCGTCTGAATAATCTTTTACAAATACCGGGATCTTATCAAGTCCTGCCCGTCTTGCGGCATGTGTTCTCCGATGACCGGAGATTAGTTCAAATCCTCCCTCCGGTCGTTTTCTCGCGATTGCCGGAGACAATACACCTTTTGCTTTAATTGATTCCACCAGTTCATCCATTGCTTCATCATCCACTACATGAAAGGGATGTCCCTTAAATTCATGTAACTGATCCAGCGGAATATCACTTGCGCCTTCGATTGTCGGCACAGCCAGTAATTCTTCATAATTCGTCAGGGATATTTTCTTCCCTGCTCTTGTTCGCATTGACATCGAAATCCTCCTTTTTTGTTTTTTCTAGGAGCAAGAGACAAAAAAAGACACTTCCTTACTAGAAAGTGTCTTAATATGTGTTCAAAATTCTTTCCTTTGTTGATTTTCCTTGCAAATTAATGCAAGAAGTTGTAACTAAGGTTGCGAATTTGATGTCTTTTTGATGTCATTTGCTTGCAATGAATGTCTGCAAACCCGCATAAACACTGGGTTTTACTTGTCGATGCTCTTCATCGTCGGGAAGAGCAGCACATCTCTGATCGCCGGTGAGTTGGTCATCATCATAACCATACGGTCAATACCGAAGCCGATACCACCGGTCGGAGGCATACCAATGCTGAGAGCGTTCAGGAAGTCCTCATCGGTATGCTCAGCCTCGTCATCACCTGCTGCCAGCGCTTTCTCCTGTGCCTCAAAACGTGCTCTCTGATCGATCGGATCATTTAACTCGGAGTAAGCATTTGCCATCTCCCAGCCGTTCATGAAGAACTCGAAACGCTCTACATAATCCGGATTATCCGGTTTCTTCTTGGTCAAAGGAGAGATCTCAATCGGATGATCCATGATAAATGTAGGCTGGATCAGATGATCCTCTACATACTCCTCGAAGAACAGATTCAGGATGTCACCCTTCTGATGACGCTCCTCGAACTCAATTCCCTTTTCCTTTGCGAGTGCCTTTGCAGCCTCAGTATCCGGAATCTCGTTGAAATCAACGCCGGCATACTTCTTAACGGCATCCACCATCGTCAGTCTCTCAAACGGCTTGGACAGATCCATCTCATGATCTCCATACTTTAAGATCTCGGATCCGGTCACTTCCTTTGCAACGTGACGATACAGCTTCTCGGTCAGATCCATCATGCCATGATAGTCTGTATATGCCTGATAAAGCTCCATCAATGTAAATTCCGGATTGTGTCTGGTGTCCAGACCCTCATTACGGAATACACGACCGATCTCGTAAACACGCTCCATGCCGCCTACGATCAGTCTCTTCAGATAAAGCTCCAGAGAAATTCGAAGCTTTAAGTCCTCATTCAGAGAATTGAAATGGGTCTCAAACGGTCTTGCTGCAGCACCGCCTGCGTTGGACACAAGCATCGGCGTCTCAACCTCCATGAAGCCCTGCTCATCAAGGAAACGTCTGATGCAGCTGATCACCTTGGATCTCTTAATGAAGGTGTCTTTCACGTCCTCATTCATGATCAGATCCACATATCTCTGACGATATCTGGTATCTGTATCGGTCAGTCCATGATGCTTCTCCGGAAGGATCTGCAGACTCTTGGAAAGAAGAACGATCTCCTCTGCATGAACAGAGATTTCACCTGTCTTTGTCTTAAATACCTTACCCTTTACGCCAAGGATATCACCAATATCGTATTTCTTAAAGTCCGCATAGGACTCCTCACCGATCTCATCTCTTGCAACATAAAGCTGCATTTTCCCTTTCAGATCCTGTATATTACAGAAGGATGCTTTACCCATCACACGCTTAAACATCATACGGCCTGCCAGAGATACTTCCTGTCCCTCTAACTCCTCATAACGGTCTCTGATATCCTGTGAATGTACTGTCACATCATATTTCGTGATCCGGAACGGATCCTTTCCCGCTTCCTGTAAATTTGCAAGTTTCTCATGACGCACCTTCAGCAAAGCATTCACGTCCTGCTCTGCCTGCGGCTTCTTATTCTGCTGTGCCACTTTTCTATCACTCCGTTTCTATCTCTTATTTTGACTTCTGGATCTCAAGGATCTCGTATTTAACAACCTCACCGTTCGGTGTCTCTACCTCGATCTGATCTCCTACCTTGGAGCCGATCAGTGCAGCACCTACCGGAGACTCATTGGAGATCTTATTGCCAAGAACGTCTGCCTCTGTAGAACCTACGATCTTGTATGTCATTTCCTCATCAAACTCAATATCCTTCAGGCGAACCGTACAGCCGATATTGATCGCATTAACGTCAACATCCTCCTCAACAACGACCTCTGCATTCTTGAGGATCTTGTCGATCTCTTCAATACGAAGCTCGATATCTCTCTGCTCATCCTTTGCTGCATCATACTCTGCATTCTCGGACAAGTCACCCTGCTCACGTGCTTCTTTAATCTTTGCTGCTACCTCTTTACGTCTATTCAGCTTTAAATCCTGAAGCTCATCCTCCAGCGCTTTCAAACCTTCATAGGTTAATATGTTTTTCTTCTCTGCCATGTCAAGCCCTCCAACTATTGATATATTCGCTATCATGCGCTATCCATACATATAACGCTATCGTGTTATTCTAACACGAATCCCTTGCATCAGTCAACCACGCCTCCCGCGGCATCGACTGACTGCCTGATACTCTTATTGTTCATCGTTCATGCTGGTACGGAATGGTGCCATCGGCAGTCCGTTCTTACCAAACATGTTGACCTCTGCGTAGTTTCTCCAGTTATATCTTGCATATACCGGCTCCTTTACATTTGCAGAGAACAAACGAACACGGTTGCCCTGGATCTGTACGGAATCTGCCGGATAGAACACCTTATCCTGACCTGCCACCTCAAAGCCCAGAGGCTTCTCGCCGGTACATATGATACCGTCTCTTACGTGATTGAAGATCAGCCAGATATAGGACTGTAATGTATAGCAGGACTGATAGAACGGACCGAATGCACGAACCTCATTATCCAGTCCATATGCGTGATACATTGCCTGCAAAGCCAGACGCTCACCGACCGGCTGCTTATCGATCGGATGAATGTTGCTGTACTCGCCCTTGTCAAGCACTACCGCAAGACCGGTGTTCTTAACGGTACGGTATACTCTGTGCTGTGCCTCACGGATCAACGGCCAGTTTGTGAGATTCTCCTCACCAACATTAGAGAACATCGGAAGCTGAACGATCATAAACGGAAGCTTATCGTCATGCCAGTCCTCTCTCCACTGACGGATCAGGCGGCTCAAAAGATTGTAGTAGCTTCTTGGCTTCTTATCATCCTCTTCTCCCTGATAATACAGGAATCCTGCCAGTGTATACGGTGCAATTCTCTGGATCATTGTCTCATAAAGACCGGCCGGGCGGTACTCGGAACGTGGTCCCATCGGTCCCGGATACTTATTCTCACCGCAAACCTCCAAAGCACCCTCCCAGGTAGGGTTTGGAGTTGTCTCATAATAATGCTTGCAGTTCTTATCAAACTCTGCCTGATAAACAATGTACTCCTCGCGCTCCTTGCAGTATGCATCAAAATCCTGATTGGAAACGATCTCGTCATACTCCTCTACATAAGAAGAAATCACCTTATCACTCTCCAAGGCTTCTCTGCTCATCCAGCAGGATGCGGAGGTGCCGCCCCAGTTACATCCAATGATTCCAACCGGAACATCAAGCTGTGCAGCCAGCTTTCTTGCAAAGTAATAACCTACTGCAGACCAGCGTCCCACATTCTCCGGACAGCAAAGCTCCCAGCAGCTTTTCTCTTCCTGCTCGTAAAGCTCATCACACAGGTAGGATACCTTCGGTGTGTAATAGAAACGAAGCAGTTCATTGTGTGCTTCGGAAACAGCGACTGCGCCATCCTTGGAATTCTGAAGCTCTAACTCCATGTTGGACTGACCACCTGCAAGCCATATCTCTCCGTACATAACATCCTCATATGTCTTGACCTCGTCATTGTCCGTCTTGACCGTAAGAACATATGGACCACCTGCCTCCATCGGCGGCAGGAAAAGCTGCCATTTGCCATCCTGAACGTATGTCACCACTCGGGCATCCTGTATAGTCACCGTCACCTTTCTGGCATCGGACTCCCCCCAGATAACTACTGGTTTTCTTCTCTGTAAGATCATATGATCACTAAATATAGCTGGTAATTTAAGCATGATATCAGTCTCCTCCATTCCCGATTGGATAATCTATGAATTTTCTCAATTAGACCTATTATACAACTTTTCCCTTACTCATTGCAATTCCTTTTTGTAACCTTTATAATAATATCAAGAAGTTCACATTATGACAGCAGTGATAAATTTTCTCACGAATACAACAGAGAACAGGGGGAATCGTATGAATAAACCAGGCAGAACACACCATATCAGAAACCGGATCATCACAGTTATTTTGATCCTTGCAGCAGCATTCTGCTTTGGATTTGTCCAGTGGAATTCCCGCATACATTACTATTCCGATGAGTATACAACCGGCAATACTAGCACTAATCTGTTAAACGGTGGTCTGTTTGCCGAGTCCGGGGACACGATCTATTTCGCCAATCCCTATGATCAGAACTCGCTCTATTCCATGGATAAGAAGCTCTCCCATGTTAAGAAGCTTCACGATGACTATACCAGCTACATCAATGCAGCAGGCAGATATATCTTTTATACAAGACGTAATGACAAGAAGGGCACTGATTCACAGGCACTTTTTTCCTTCAGCACCACCGGCTTATACCGGATCAACAGCAACGGTCAGGGCTTAAAGCAGCTTTACCGGGAACCATCCCAGTCGTTAAGTCTGCTTGGCAATCATATCTTTTATCAGCATTATGACCGCAAGCTCGGTCTGCAGCTTTTCCGCATCGGCATCGACGGCAAGAAAGACACCATGATTCTGAAGGAGGGTGCATCACCGGTGATCGCTGATGACACGATCTACTATACCGGGCTTGACAGTGATCACAGCATCCACAGCATTTCTACCGATGGAGGAAGTGCTCGGGTCATCTATGAGGGCAACTTCACCGGTCTGTCCTTTGTCAAAGGCTTTCTTTATTGTATGGATATGGACAACGATTACACGCTGTGCCGGCTGGATCTTTCCACCGGCGAAATGACACATCTGACACAGGTTCGCATCGCCACCTATAATATCAGCCGGGACGGTGCTACAGTATATTATCAGATTGACAATGGCAGTGATAATGGTTTATATGCCCTGGATACCAAATCAGGAGCGCAAATCCAGTTACGCTCCGGCAATTTTAATTATCTGCATATTATTGATCACTATCTGTTCTTTGAAAGCTTTGACGGGAGTACCGCCTATGTGATGAATCTTGCCAATGAACAGATCGAAGAATTTCATCCAAAGACTGCAAAGTAATGAAACGATATCGCAAAACAACCCACACCGGTAATTCGTGTGGGTTGTTTTGCTTCGTTTTATATTCTGTTTAAGAATCCATTTCCTTCCTCTGAAGCTGCTCCTTAAGTTCGAGAATGCAGCAGCCATTCAGGGGATTTTTCGCATATGGTGCGATCTCACACATCGGCTCGAGTACAAACATCCGGTTTGCCATCTCCACATGCGGGATCATCAGATCCTTCGTCTGTATGATCTCCTGATCGTACAATATAATGTCCAGATCCACGGTTCTCGGTCCCCAGTGAACGATCCGCTCTCTTTTCTGCTCCTGCTCGATCCGCCCGATCAGCTCCAGCAGTTCCTCCGGTGTCCGCAGCGTCTCAATCATAACCGCTCCGTTCAGGAAATCATCCTGCTCCACACCGCCAACCGGCTCCGTCACAATATAAGAAGAGACCTTCTTCACCCTCGTCCATGGATCCTTATTCAGGCTTTCCACCGCCATATCAAGATGTGCCTTCTTATCACCCATATTGGAGCCGATGCTTAAATAAGCCACATGCCACTGACGCTTCACAGTCACAGACACCGTCTCAAGCGGCAGATGCACCGGCGCCCACGGCTTTTTCACCTCTAAGGTGACGGCACGCACCGCATCATATTGAAGCAGGATCTCCTGTGCCAGATATTCTGCCAGCTTCTCGATCAGCTGAAAGGTGTTCCGGGTTGCCTTCTTCGTCACAAAGGCGGCAACCTCCGCATAGTTGACCGAGTAATTGAGGTCATCTGTCTGTCCCGCTTTACGGACATCACATTCCAGTTCGATCGAGATCACAAATTTCTGTCCGAGTGCATTTTCCTCCGGCATCACCCCGTGTTTCGCAAATATTTCCAAATTCTTTATTTTAATACAATCCAATCTGATTCCTCTTTTCTTATCTGACCCGTTTTCCGGACAGTGCTTTATGATGTGTCCTCATGAAACAAGACATCATGCTGCATCTTCATGAAATAACACATAATCCGGTGACATCGTGCATGCAAGCACCAGTCCCTTCGGCAGTCTGTCATAATTCTTCCCAAGCTTATAGCCAGCCAGCTTAAAACCACACTGCAGTGCGAAATAGAACGCCTTCCATATCCTGCCTCTCTTCAGCAGATATAAAAGCACGGTCTTTGCATAGCCCGCGCCCTCCTTCTCGGAGGAAATGCTTTCAAAGACCTCTCTGTACTGTTTCTGGGACACACCCAGATCAAAGTTGCGGTGAAACTGCTGCATACAGGTATAACTGTGGGAATGGATCACCTCTGCCCAGGCACAATATGCAACCTGATATCCTGCCCGGATCACACTGGATGCCATGATCATATCCTCATTGAATATCGTAGGATGCACAAAGCCTCCCATCTCCTGATAACGGTCAAGACGATACATCGCACAGACATCCGAACAGAAATATGTCTTGATACCAAGGTGCTCCAGATCCTCCTTGCGCTTGATCTGATCCTGCGGCGGATAATTGTGGACTCTTGTCAGCTCCTCCACCACATCGGCACCCTCTCTCGCAAGCTGTCTGGCATAGGCGATCGCCGTTCTCTCATCCTCAAACGCTTTCGCCAGCGTCTCGATCAGATGTGTATTGGCCGGAACCGCATCCTGCGTCATAAATAATATATAATGCCGATCCGATGCTGCCTGATTCCCCTCTGCTGCCAGCCGGGCACCATAATCGCGCGTAGCACCATGATCAAAATCCTTTTTGGCAACCGAATGCACTGTCATATCGGAATTCATCGGCTGCATCAACTCATCGCCCTCTCCCATCGTCTGCAGCACATAAATATGATGCGGCTTCACCGTCTGCTCCTGCAAAAGCCCGATCAGCTTCTGAAAGGAGTCATCCGGCCGGTATGCCGGTATGATCACATCAATGACCGGTTTATTTTGATCTTCCATCGCTTACATTCCTCCCGTTCTGATCCGTTATTCGGATCTGCCAAGCAGTCTGCCAACAACACGCACGGTATCCTGTGCATCCTCTGCGTATCCGTCCGCACCGATCTCATCCGCAAAGCTCTGTGTGATCACAGCGCCACCGATCAGTACCTTACAGGAAAGATTTTGCTCATGCACCATATCGACTACTTTTTTCATTTCCATCATTGTGGTCGTCATAAGTGCCGATAATCCGATGATATCTGCATTATGCTCGATCGCAGCCTCGATAATGGTCTCTGCCGGCACATCTTTTCCAAGATCCACCACATGATAGCCATAGTTCTTTAACATCAGCGCAACCAGATTCTTTCCGATATCATGAATATCATGCTCTACCGTTGCGATCACGATCGTTCCAAGAGACTCACTCGAACGGTTCTGTGCCAGGATCGGCTCCAGATAATTGATGGATGCCTCCATGGTCTCTGCACTCGAGATCAGCTGTGGCAGATAATAAATCTGCTTGTCGTACAACTCACCCACATGAATAATACCCGGGATCAGACTCTCATCAATGATCTGCTGCGGATCTCTTCCGTCCTTCACCGCCTGCTCCACAAGCTGTTTTGCTCTCTGCTTTTTACCTTTAATGACCGCCTCGAAGATCTCGTCTCCCTGCTTGTCCTCCGGAATTGCAGCAGACGTCTTTCCTCCGGTGCTCACAGTCGCTTTCAGGCTCCGGCTGTCCACCTCTCCGCTGACCATCGTCAGCTTATGCTCATTCACACGTTCAATATAGCGCAGATCTGCATCCGGTTTGTTCATCAGCAGATCCGATGCATATACCGCATGCATCAATAGATCCTGTGATGGATTGGCGATCGCCATGGTAAGTCCGTTCATGATCGCCATCGCCATAAAGTTACTGTTGACAAATGCTCTCTCCGGCAGACCAAACGAAATATTGGACAGACCGCAGGCTGTTGCAACACCAAGTTCATACTTGCAGTAACGAATCGTCTCCAATGTTTCCACGGCAGCCATCTTATTGGCACCGATCGTTGCCACCAGACCATCCACGATCACATCCTCCGGCGTCAGCTCATATTCTGCTGCCGCCGCAAGAACCGTGTGAATGATCTGCTTTTTCTCCTCAATATCCTTTGGAAGTCCCTCATCCGACAGAGGAAGAAGGATAAACATTGCACCATATTTCTTTGCGATTGGAAGAAGACGTTTCATCTTCTCCTGCTCCATTGAAATGGAATTGATCAGCGCACGTCCCGGATAGATCCTGAGTGCAGCCTCGATCACATCCACATAGCTGGAATCAATGGAAAGTGGTATGTCCGTTAAAAGGGTCAGTTCGTTGACAACCTTCCACATCATTTCCTTCTCATCAATACCGTTCGTTCCCATGTTGACATCGAGAATGGCTGCACCGGCCTCAACCTGTGCCTCTGCCATCTCACCGACTAACTCCAGACTGCCCTCGCGAAGCTGTGCCTGCAGCGCTTTCTTGCCGGTTGGGTTGATCCTCTCTCCGATCACCTTAAATGCACCGTCCAGCTCGATCGGCAGGATATTTCTCTCTGTGGAAAGAGCACGGCGTACAACCTTTCCCTTTCTCTCAGGATAAGCTGCCTTTCCCCGCAGTTCCTTCTCCTCCAGAAGCCCCACAAGCTGACGGATATGCTCCGGTGTCGTTCCGCAGCAACCGCCCAGAATATCCGCACCTGCCTCTGCCAGCACACACATCTCCTGTGCAAATGTCTCAGGTCCCATGTCATAAACCGTCTCACCGTCCACAAGCTGCGGCAGTCCCGCATTTGGCTTTGCCACGATCGGAAGCGCGGTATAACGGCACATCTTCTCGATCACGGACACCATCTTATCCGGACCGGTCGAACAGTTCACACCGATCGCATCAACGCCCATCGCCGTCATCACTAATGCGGCTGTCTCCGGGTTCGTTCCAAACAGGGTTCTTCCATCCTCCGCAAAGGTCAGTGTCACCATAACCGGAAGCTCTGAACTCTCCTTTACCGCCAGAACGGCAGCCCTGCACTCCTGCAGACTCATCATCGTCTCCACAACCACAAAATCCACGCCGGCTTCCTTTAAGAAACCAACCTGTTCCTTATAAATATCCACAAGTTCCTCAAACGGAAGTGATCCGACCGGATACAGCTGCTGCCCCGTCATTGTCAGATCACCGGCCACAAGCACTCTTCTGTCCGTATCTGCCTGTCTGATTGCTTCAAAAGACAGCTCTGCCAGTCTGTGATTCATCTCTCCGATCTGATCTGCCAGACCATACTCCTCCAGCTTGATCCTGTTACCGGAAAAGGTCGGTGCATAAAGCACATCCGAACCGGCCTCAATATATTCTCTCTGAAGTCCGATCAACACGTCCGGATGTTCAAGGATCCACTCCTCCGGACATACTCCGGTCGGCATCCCTCTCTTCTGCAGATTGGAGCCTGTCGCTCCGTCTAAGATCATTCTTCCCTTTTGAACAAACTCACGAAATTCCTGTCTTGTCATCTATTTTGTCCTTTCTCGCTCTGGTAATTCATTTTCAGCGTTTCCATAGTAACACATATCCCCTCTGCGATTCAAGAATAAGCATTTGGTATTTTCTTTTTTTTCATTTTCATATATACTAATCAATGATTCCAGCTTCCCTGCATGTTAAATGCAGCCGGAGGCATCGAAATTACAAGGGAGGATTTATTCATGATCTTACAATGCAGTCATATCAGTAAATCATTCGATGGCAACACCATTCTGAATGATATCTCTTTTCATATAAATGAACAGGAAAAAACAGCAATCGTCGGTGTCAACGGCTCCGGCAAATCAACACTCCTTAAGATCCTTATGGGAGAATATGAGGCCGATGACGGCGAGATCATTATCCAGAAGGATGCGGTGATCGGTTATCTCGCACAGAATCAGGACATTGATTCTGCCAAGTCCGTTCTGGAGGAAATGCAGGATTCCAAGAAGGATGTGATCGCTCTTGAGCAGGAGTTAAACGATATCACTGAGCAGATGAACCACGCCTCCGGCGAAGAGTTAGAACACCTGATTGCCAAAAGCGACACTCTCCGCCACCGCTTTGAGCTGGCGGGCGGCTACACCTACCACAGTGAGCTGATCGGTGTCTTAAAGGGGCTTGGCTTTACCGAGGAGGAGTTTAATAAACCGGTATCTGCCCTTTCCGGTGGCGAGCGTACGCGTGTTGCCCTCGGTAAAATGCTTTTAACCTCCCCGGATCTGATCATCCTCGATGAGCCGACCAACCACCTTGATATGAAGGCGATCCGCTGGTTGGAGGGATATCTCTCCGGCTACCGCGGAGCCGTGATCATCGTTGCACATGACCGCTATTTTCTGGATCGTATCGTAACGAAGGTTGTGGAGATCCGCCAGCATAAATCAACCGTTTATCAGGGAAATTACAGCCAGTTTTCCGAGAAAAAACAGGCTCTTCTTGATACACAGATGAAGCAATACCTGAACCAGCAGGCAGAGATCAAGCATCAGGAGGCTGTCATTGCCAAGCTTAAATCCTTTAACCGCGAGAAATCTGTCAAACGTGCAGAAAGCCGCGAGAAACAGCTCGACAAGATAGAACGTCTCGACAAACCGGTTGAGGAAAATACCCGCATGAACCTTTTGTTCTCCCCGCGGATCCAGAGCGGCAACGATGTCCTTTCTATCGAGCATCTCAGCAAAGCCTTTGACAGCGAGATTCTTTTCACCGATATCAGCTTTGAGCTCAAACGTGGCGAGCGTGTTGCCATCATCGGCGATAACGGCTCCGGCAAGACGACGATCCTTAAGATCATCAATGACCTTGTCAAGGCAGATGCCGGCACGATCCGTCTTGGAACGAATGTGGAGATCGGCTATTACGATCAGGCACATCAGGTACTGCATGCAGAGAAGACGATCTTTGAAGAATTACAGGATGATTACCCATCCATGACTAATACAGAGATCCGCAATATTCTTGCCGCATTTCTGTTTACGGATGATGATGTTTTTAAGCAGATCTCCAAGTTAAGCGGTGGAGAGCGCGGACGCGTCTCTCTTGCCAAGCTGATGCTGTCCGATGCGAATTTACTGATTCTGGACGAGCCGACCAACCATCTGGATATCGACTCCAAGGAGATCCTCGAGCGTGCCGTCAATCACTTTGAGGGAACGGTTCTGTATGTATCACATGACCGTTACTTCATCAACCGCACCGCAACGCGTATCCTTGATCTGACACAGAAACAGCTTGTCAACTATATCGGTAACTATGATTACTATCTTGAGAAAAAAGAAGCAAATGAGCAGGCACAGCTTACGACTCCTGTAGAATCAGCGACCGATGCCACAGACAACGGTGCCTCCGATTCCAAGCTGACCTGGCAGCAGCAGAAGGAAGAGCAGGCACGTCTTCGCAAGAAACAGAATGCACTGAATAAAGTCGAGAAAGAAATTTCCGAATTAGAAGCAAAAAACGAGTTTCTGGATGAGCAGCTGTCCGATCCCAAAAACGGGACAGACATTGCTCTGCTCCAGAAACTCGCTTCTGAAAAGGAAGCCAACGATGAACGGCTTCTTACTCTCATGGAAGAATGGGAAAATCTGGCAGAGGACTGATCATCGTACCTCTACTCCCGGATGCAATTTCGCTTTTCGCATTTTCTTGTTATCATACATGCGGTCATCGGCAATTTTCAAATAATTCTCGATGGTCCGCTTTCCATCCGGGACTCCCATATAATATCCCAGACTGGCACCGATCGTATACGGCTTGTTCAGCGAATCATTGGCGCTGTCGATGTATTCCCGGAATAACCGGATATAGTTCTGCGTTTTCTCCTCCGAATAATTCTTACCCATGACAATATATTCATCACCTCCGGATCGAATACATATCTCTCCGTCTTTGGCAGCATACATCATCGCATTGGCAATCGTGGTAATGCAGACATCGCCCTCCTCATGACCATATCTGTCATTCACCTGCTTCAGTCCATCCATATCAATTTCCATGATCATGAACTGTCCGTTATTACGGATACACTCCTCACACATCCTCTCGCCGAACTTTTCCAGACCACGTCTGTTGTATAAACCGGTCAGAGTATCCTGAATATACAGGGACTCTAACTCCTTTGCCACCTGATGTAATCTCTGCTTCATACGGAAATTCTCCAGAGCACTGTCCAGATGAATAAACCATGACTTGATATTGACATTGGATACCAGATCATAGTCAATCTGAAGAACCGCATATCCCATATACTGCTGCAGATAATGAAGCGGGATCACATAAAGCGGATCCGGATCTCTTGCAAATTCACTCGGAACCATCTGACAGATTGGGAACTGCTCCGGTTTCAGCACTCTCGACTTATGGATTCCCATAACCATATCCACCTTGCACATACTGGTGCCATAATTCTTCTCCGGCAGAGGAAGCTTCTGCTCCCAGTGCCCCGCCAGACAAAGTGCAAAGCTCTTAAAACCTGTCTCCCGCAGCACATACTGTTTCAGGCATTCGGTATATTCATTCATATCCTTGGCATTGGCAAGCATTGTAACCATGGCGGATGCGGCTGTCTCCAAATAAAGAACATTGTCCAACTCGGCGCTGAGCTTTGTCGCATACTGTCCATTCTCATCGCCGCCCTCTGCGCCGCAGCCGCAGGACTGACGATACACGATCTCTTCTTTCAGGTAATTATCCTGTTCGACCTTCTCTCCTGCCCAGCATCGTTCCAGTATCTCAAAGGCTTTCCGCCCCATTGCACGCATCGGCTGCCGGACCGTTGTAACAGACGGTTTGGAGAACCGGCTCTCCACAACATTGTCATATCCGGACACAAGCACCTGAGCCGGAACCTTGATCCCCCGTGCCTGTAATGCCTGTGTCACGGAGATTGCCATATAATCATTGGCACACACGATCGCCTCCGGGAAATCCACTCCCGAATTCTGAAGCTCTTCGACAACGCCTTCCCCGCAGTTCTTCCAGAAATTCCCCCAGTGTATTCTCTCCGTCTGCACAGGAATACCGTTTTGCTCCAGAACCTCCTTATAAATATCCAGTCGGAACATAGAATGCATATTGTCCTGCGGACCTGTCACCAAGTCAATCTTAGAGCAGTGGTGTTCATCAATAAAATGCTGTATCATATCCGCAAACGCCGCTTTATCATCCACATATACATTATAGATCCTGTCCGATTCAATCTCCATCGGCGTCCTGAAATTCACGATCGGACACCGGTATCTGTTCAAAACCAGATCGTAGATCTCCTCATACTGATTTTTAGCGAACGCATCGTAAAGCATCAGCACACCGTCTGCCCCATCCGTGTTGGCGATACGGAATATGCTTCGCTCACCCTCGTCATAACGGACATTAGTGGCAGCCCTGCTGTCGATGCTGCTCTCATCCCCAAAGCAAGTAAAAATCACAAGACGATATCCACGTTCCTTCGCAACTTCCTCAATGGAGTTTCGTAATTCAGAAAAATAACTTGAGTATATCTGTGGAAGATAAACTGCAATATTTTTTCTCTTTTTCCCCTTGCTCGTTTCCATTACTTTCTATCCCTTCCTAAAAGTAAAAAAACTCTTTAATATAAAAAAAATTATATATCTTTTAATCCGCTATGTCAACGAATATAAACCAGTTTCTCCCCCTGAAACCGTTTACATTTTCCTGTTTTACAGCTACAATATAATTACATAATATTTCGTACTTATCAGTACATTTTTGTGGACAGAAAGGCAGGTAATTTTATGAATCCAATTTACGATAAACTGACCAAATGCTATGAGTGTTTCCGGTCAAAAATCAATTTCACTCCGAAGATTGCACTTGTTCTTGGTTCGGGACTTGGCAACTATGCCTCCCGGATCCATGTTGTATCTACACTGGATTATCATGATATTGATGGTTTTCCGGTTTCTACGGTTCCCGGTCATCAGGGCAGATTCATTTTCGGTTATGTGGCGGATGTTCCTGTCGTATGCATGCAGGGACGCGTTCATTATTATGAGGGCTATGCGATGGAGGATGTCGTGCTCCCGATTCGTCTGATGAAGCTGATGGGGGCTGAGGTACTGTTCTTAACCAATGCCTCCGGTGGCATCAATGCGAATTTTCATGCCGGTGATTTTATGCTGATCCGCGATCAGATCGCAAGCTTTGTGCCATCCCCTCTCATCGGATCCAATATCGATGAACTCGGCGTTCGTTTTCCGGATATGAGCGATATCTATGACCACCGGCTCCGCCTGACAATCCGCCGCACGGCAGCGAGACTGGATATTCCGCTGCAGGAGGGCGTCTATATCCAGCTTACCGGACCAAATTACGAATCCCCTGCAGAGGTTCAGATGTGCAAGGCTCTGGGGGCAGATGCCGTCGGTATGAGTACTGCCTGTGAAGCGATCGCCGCCAACCATATGGGTATGCATATCTGCGGTATCTCCTGCATATCGAATCTTGCCTGCGGCATTTCCGACCAGCCGTTAAACCATAAGGAGGTGCAGGAGGTCGCCGACCGCAGGGCTCCTGTATTTGAACAGCTTGTGACCGGATGTATCCTGGATATCGCTGCAGAACTGAACTTAACGGAATAAAAGGAGATGATTTATATGACACAGGAAACATTTGCAACACCGGAAGCTCATACGATCCGCATCTACAACGCCCTGATCCTTCCCCTGACAGAATCAGACGTTACTGCAAAGCCCCTTGTCATAGAGGGCGAGCTGCAGATTGCCGATGACCGGATCACCTATGTCGGTAACTCCGCCGATGCACCGGTATCGACTCAGTGGGACCGGGAAATTGACGCCTGTGGCAATGTGATCATGCCCGGTTTCAAAAACGCACACACACACTCCGGCATGACCTTCTTGCGTTCCTACGCAGATGATCTTCCGCTACAGCAGTGGCTTTATGATAAAGTATTCCCTCTGGAAGCGGCAATGACTGCTGAGGATGTATATTGGAGCTCCCGTCTTGCGATTCTGGAATACTTAACCAGCGGTATCACTGCCAATTTCGATATGTACCAGAAAACAGAATCTATCGTGCAGGCTTCGATTGATTCCGGCTTCCGCACGGTTCTGTGCGGCAGTGTCAACAATTTTGTAAGCAGTCCTGCCGAGCTGGAGCAACAGTATTTACGCTACAACGACACAGATCCGCTGATCTCCTTCCAGCTTGGTTTTCATGCAGAATACACAACCGACGAGAAGCTTTTACGGAAAATTGCTGCTTTAAGTCAGAGATACAGTGCTCCGGTTTATACACACAGCTCCGAAACAGCTTCCGAGGTGGCTGACTGTATCAAACGTCATGGTGCGACACCAACCGTGTATCTGAACCGTCTTGGTATGTTTGAGCATGGCGGCGGTGGATTTCACTGCGTACACATGACTGAGGAAGATCTTGATATCTGTCTTTCCGGGGGACTCTGGGTCATCACCAATCCTTCCTCCAACCTCAAGCTCGCCAGCGGTATCGCGCCTCTGACACGCATGCTTCGCAACGGAATCCGGCTTGCCATCGGAACGGATGGACCGGCAAGTAATAACTGTCTGGATATGTTCCGGGAAATGTTTCTTACGACCGCTTTGCAGAAGGTTCAGGATCAGGACGCCTCTGCGATGGACGCTGATGTCGTTTTACGAATGGCGGCTTCTAACGGTGCGCAGGCAATGTGTCTGCCGGACTGCGACAGTCTTGCCCCGGGCAAGCAGGCAGATCTGATCATGCTCGACCTTCATCAGCCAAATATGCAGCCGGTCAATGAAATTTCCAAGAATATCGTCTACAGCGGCAGCAAACAAAATGTGAAATTAACTATGGTTGCAGGGAAAATTTTATACGAAAACGAAAAATTTCACCTTGACGAGGATCCGGAGCGGATCTACGCCAAGGTGAATGAAACAATTCATCGGATCACCCGATCATAATATTCGATTCTTTTTCAGAACAACAAAGATTACTCCACAGATCAACGTTGTGGCAAGTGATATAATCAAAAACGCATGTGTTGCCAGTGCCAGCGGAACTCTTACGTTCATTCCGAAGAAACCGGAGATAATGGTTGGCACTGCCATCACTAACGTGATCGATGTCAAATACTTCATAACGTTATTCAGCCGGTTATCGATCACAGAAGATAACAGCTCTCTTGTTCCGTTTATAATATCTCGATAGATTCCCGTCATCTCGATCGCCTGCTGGTTCTCGACAATGATATCATCAAGCAGCTCCTTATCCTCCGGATACTGCTCCAGTCTCTTATATCTGGTCAGACGATCCAACACAACGGCATTCGCACGAAGCGAGGTTGCAAAATATACAAGCGTTGACTCAAGTGCATGCAGATCGATCAGATCGATGTCCTCGGTATCACCGTCAATCCGTTCCTCGATCTCAGTCCGCTTCTTGTCTATAATGCGCAGTGCACTCTGATACAGCGTTGCGATCCGAAACAGGATCTGATACACAAAACGCAGACGCTTCTTGGTACTAAACTCCTTAACTCTGCCGAGTACAAAGGACTGAAGCACAGGTGTATCCTCGGTACACACCGTAATGATCGCATCCTTCGTCAGAATGATGCCCAGAGGAATGGTCGTGTATGCCTCCTTGTCCATGCGGATCTCCGTCGTTGGGATATCCACCAGAATCAGGGTATATCCATCCTCCAGTTCAATACGGGAGCTCTCTTCCTCATCCAACGCTGCCAGCAGGTCTGTAATATCAACATCCAGCTTTCTGGCATATTCTTCGCCCTCTCCTTCGGAAGGATTAACCATCTGAACCCATACACCCTCGGTCAGTTCTTCCTCTTCGTGAATCTTTCTGTCATCCGTACGATATATCTTAACCAATACAATCACACCAATCTATAGTTTCTATCTGATACCCTTACACTAAATATAAGTATACCATGTTCTCTCATATTTCGACAAGGCACATTTTCCGGAATGCCCCTATCTTTACCTGCTTTTTACAAAACGCCTGCTAAAACAGAGAAATCCCCTGCTTCGGAAGCTCTTCCTTGATCGCCTCCAGCATCCGGTAGCGAACGTCCCAGTATTCCTTATTCGTTACCCATGCCTTGGCCTGAAGCCTGACACGTCCGGGATTGAGCTTATCAATGTTCACGCTCTGCGGACGATCCTTGCAGACACCCTCATCCTTCTCCATGAGATTTAACACAACCTCGCGTACCTTACTGATCTGCGCATCATATCCCACCATAAAATCCAGAGTCAAAAGACGGTATTCCTCCTGTGAGGTATTGATAATATTCCCATTTGACAATGTTCCATTCGGGATTACGATCACTTTATTGTCTGTTGTAACAATCCGTGTATAGAAAATATCAATATTGCGAACAGTTCCCTCCACGCCACCTGCGACAATATAATCACCAACGAGGAACGGCTTCATCAGAAGGATCAAAATGCCACCTGCCAGATTCGATAAGCTTCCCTGCAGAGCAAGACCAACTGCCAGACCTGCCGATCCGATGATTGCAATGATCGAGCTGGTGCCGACACCAAGAATGCCTGCCACGCAAAAGATCAGTAAAATATATAGGAGCACCCTGCCAAGCGACATAATAAACTTATGCACACTGACCTCCACATGACTGCGTTCCATCCAGCGGTTCAACAGCTTTAACAGCAGTGCGATGATCCTTTTACCGATCAGAAATACAATCAATGCGATCAGTAATGTCTTACCGAAATTTAACAGCGGTTCTCTCTGTGCCATCAGATATTCCAGAAGAAAGCTTGTTTTATCCTCCGCCGAGGCATTGGAATTCATCTGATCCACAACCTCTTGCACATCCGGCACTGCACTGTCTGTTGGTCTTGGCGTTGCCGATGCCGCCAAAAGCATCATTTGGGAATATATCCTTGTTCCTGTCATTATAGCCCACTTCTCTCTATCTAATTATCACACTAAATATCCATGTATGATTTCTAAACATTATAAAATCACATTAAAACTTCTCTCGGTCTCCTCCGGAGCTCATTATGCCACCGATACCCGGTTACGACTCAATATAACGAAATACACAGACACCAAGTGGCGGCACCTCAATGGAAATGGAATAATCCTTTCCATCCCATGCAACCTTCTTGGCACGTTTCTGTCTCGGATTGCCGTGTCCGGATCCCCCATAGACCTCTGCATCGCTGTTGAAGATTTCTTTATATTTGCCGGCTTCCGGCACACCTACCTTGAAATTCTCATATAATACCGGCGTGAAATTGCATACCACTAACAACCGTTCCTTTTTCTGCGCACTGTACCGCATAAATGTGATGATGCTGTGATCCGCATCCATGCTGCTGAGCCACTCAAAGCCGTCCTCGTCATAATCCATCTCATACAATGCCGGATGTGCCTGATAAAATTCATTTAACCCGGCAACAAACTTCTGAAGCTTTCTGTGCTCCGGCTTCTCCGCCTCATCCCATGGAAGACTCTGCTTTTCATTCCATTCCGTGGTCTGTCCGAACTCCTGTCCCATAAATAATAACTTTTTGCCGGGATGCATCATCATAAAGCCGTACGCTGCCCTGAGATTGGCAAACTTCTGATCCTCATCTCCCGGCATCTTGGCAAGCATAGACCCCTTCAAATGAACCACCTCATCGTGTGACAGCACCAGAATAAACTTCTCGCTGTACGCATAGATCATACTGAAGGTCAGCATACCATGGCGTCCCTTACGAAACAAAGGATCTGTCTGCATATAGGCAATGAAATCATTCATCCAGCCCATATTCCACTTCATATCAAAGCCGAGTCCGCCCTCGGACGCTCTCGTTGTCACCTGCGGCCATGCGGTAGATTCTTCTGCGATCAGCCATGCTCCCGGACATTCCTTTTTAAAGATCTCACTGAGATTTTTAAGAAGCTCGATCGCCTCAAGATTTTCATTACTGCCATACATATTGGCAACCCATTCGCCATCCTTCTTGCCATAGTCCAGATAAAGCATCGAAGCAACCGCATCCATGCGGATACCATCTGCATGATAACGTTTCACCCAGAACAATGCATTTGCAATCAGAAAATTCGCCACCTGCGGGCGTCCGTAATTGTAGATCAGAGTGCCCCAGTGCGGATGCTCTCCCTGCCTTGGATCCAGATGCTCATACAGACAGGTTCCGTCAAATCTTGCCAGACCATTCTCATCCTTCGGAAAATGTGCCGGAACCCAGTCCAGGATCACGCCGATTCCCTGCTGATGCAGATGATCGATGAAATACATAAAGTCCTCCGGACTGCCATAGCGCGATGTCACCGCATAATAATCCGTCACCTGATATCCCCAGGATTCATCCAGCGGATGCTCCATCACCGGCATAAGCTCCACATGTGTATAGTGCATTTTCTTGACATAATCTGCTAAAAGCGGTGCAAGCTCACGATAATTATAAAACTCCTTATCACAGGTCAGCTCACCCTCTCCATCCCATTCCTTTTTCATCCAGGAACCAAGATGAACTTCGTAAATAGATACTGCCTCGTTCTCAAAGCTGTCCTTCTTACGGGCATCCATCCACTTCTTGTCTTTCCATTTGTAACCCGTCGTATTGCAGACAATACTTGCATTCGCCGGACGCTCTTCACAATATGTTCCGTACGGATCTGTCTTTAGTAAAAGGGTCTTATAATTAACCTTGATCTCGTATTTGTAGACCGCTCCCTGATCCACTCCCGGAATAAACAGGGCAAATACGCCGGAATCGCCGATGCGGCACATCGGGTGCACTCTGCCGTCCCAATGATTAAAATCCCCCACAACACTGACACGCATGGCATTCGGTGCCCACACTGCAAAATGAGTACCGAACACGCCGTCCTTCTTCACCGTGCGCACATCCCACTCCGGCTCAGCCTGACTTCCGTAGCCATACACTGCCATCGTATGGGAACCCAGATAATCATAAACAGAATAATGGATCCCGCTTTCAAAACGCTTTAATTCGTTGGCGCCAAGAAGGTCCGGATAAAGGTATGGATCTTCTCTTTGTTCACTGTCCCCATTATCGTACACAACATTATAAAAATATGACACCGGCTTCTTCTCCGGAAGGATCGCCGCGAAAAAGCCTGCCTCATCCGCCAGCTCCATTGCGATCGTCTTACCGCTCTTTCTGAGTTGAAGCGTAACCTCTTGTGCTCCCGGTATAAAGGTCTGTACCAGAAATCCGCCACGTATCTTATGCGGTCCCAGAATATTCTCCGGGTGATCCTCCTCCGAATAGACAATCCCCTCGATTGCCTCCCAATCCATTAAATCGTATAACCTTTTATTCATCCTTATCTCCTCCCTCCAGATACCAAGGCTTCTCCTTATGTTCCTCGGTATAAAGCATGTCCTCAGAAGCTGCCTCGTCCTCGTCCGAAGCATTCTGTTCCTCCTCTGGAGTATATTGAATCAAAACCTTTTCCATAAAATATGAGATCAGCAGTGTATACACCGATGGCATGATCAGCAGGATCAATGGCATGAACTTCCAGCCCACAACAAACATTGTGGCAAGTCCGAGTGTCATGACCAGCATATAGATCGTCTCTCCGCCATGATGGATTGAGATCACGGTTGCATTCCTGATCGCTTCCTTTGCACTGACCGTAAAACGGGACAGAACTGCAAACGAATAAATCATGATCGCAAGTATAAACAGAAAGAATGCCATACAAATTCCGATCATTGCTGCCGACATACTGGTATGTCCCTGTGAAAGCAGCCGGTAGGTCACAACCGCAAGTGCCGTCTCCGTCAGGACAAGTGGAATCCATATCCCGACCGATGTCTTAAAATTGTCCACAAAGCTCTGCTTATACTCCTTCCAGAGCTTACTGCGGTCACGCCGTATCACCTTTACACAGGTATAATAAAGTGCCGTACATGCCGCTCCGATCGTAACGATCGGAATACAGCTGATCACAAATATCGCATTCAAAAGAACCATGTCAAAAAATTTAGACATGTATACTACAGGTTTACTCTCAAAAAAACGATCCATAACTATCCCCTAAATCTTATGAATAAATAATCCACTGCGAAGCTTTGGCTCAAACCAGGTCGATTTTGGCGGCATCAAAAGTCCAGCATCCGCCACAGCAAACAACTCAGCGATAGACGTCGGATACATTGCAAACGCCACCTTCATATCGCTCTGCGCACGTCGCTCCAATTCCTCCAGTCCACGGATACCACCGACAAAATCGATCCTTGCATCCGTTCGCGGATCATGAATACCAAGCACCGGCTCTAACAGATAAGTCTGCAAAAGAGACACATCCAGTGACTTCACCGCATCGGTCTCCTTAAGCATCTCCTCAGATGCATCCAGACTATACCACTGTCCATCCAGATACATCGTAAACTGTCCCTTATGCACCGGATGCTTTGCAGTCTCTCCAAGCTTCGTCACCTTGAATATCTTACCGGTCTCCTCGAGAAATGCTTCTGTGGATAAACCGTTCAGACTGCTTACCACACGGTTATAATCCATGATCATCAGCTGGTCGTCCGGGAAAAGTACAGACAGGAAATAATTGAACTCCTCTGTTCCATTGTATCCCGGATGCTCCTCTCTGCGTTTGAGTCCCACCTTCACTGCAGAAGCGGCTCTGTGGTGTCCGTCTGCAATATAGATCTCGTTAATGGATGCAAAGGTATCCTGAATCTGTGCAACCTGCTTATGATCCGCAATCTTCCACACTGTATGAGAGATTCCGTCCACTGCCGTAAAATCATACAGCGGCTTCTGTGTCTCCATCACCCGGCTTACCACCTCATTGATCTCACTTCTGGAACGGTATGCCAGAAAGATCGGCCCTGTCTGCGCACTCAGCGTGTCGACATGACGAATACGATCCTGTTCCTTCTCCTCTCTGGTATTCTCATGCTTCTTGATCACATTGTTAAGATAATCATCAACGCCTGCACAGGCTACAATTCCGGTCTGTGCTCTGCCGTTCATCGTCAGCCGGTAGATATAATATGCCTGCTCGTTATCCGAAATATATACGCCGTCCTTCTCCATCTCATCAAGCAGCTTGGCTGCCTTATCATATACCCGGTCATCATAGGTATCCACGTCCGCCGGAAACTGTGTCTCTGCCCGGTCGATCTTCAGAAAAGAAAGGGGCTCCCTCTGTACTTCCTTCGTTGCCTCCTCGCGGTTATATACATCATAAGGAAGTGCCGCAACTCTGTCTGCAAACTCCTCCGTTGGTCTTACTGCCTGAAAAGGTTTTATCTGTGCCATAGTATTTTGTCAACCTCCTGAAAATAATAAATTAATTATACCAAAAAATGATGCCAAATCCTATCCCCTTTCACAAAAAATATGATATACTCTAAAGAACGTATTTTACAAAATTCAACAATCGGGAGGACTTCATTTATTATGCTTTCACTGGAAACAAAACGACTCATCATACGCGAGCTGACTGCTGCGGATTTCGATGACTATTTTACCATCTGCCATCAGAAGGAGATTCATCCATATCTGTCCCACATCACCACCAACCGCGATGTGGAATATGCCCGTTTTGTGTCATACATCCAGATGGTCTACGGCTTTTACGGTTTCGGATTATGGGGTATTTTCAAGAAGGACTCAGGCACCCTGATTGGTCAGGCGGGTCTGGAATGTCAGAGCATCGATGAAGAAAGTGAGATCATGCTGTCCTATTTTCTGGACAAACGTTACCGGTCATGCGGATACGCTGCGGAAGCCTGCCGGAAAATTCTGGAATATGCCCGCGAAGAGCTGGAATTTGACCGTATCACTGCTGTGATCGCACCGGATAATAAAGCATCGGTCCGGCTTGCCGGGAAGCTCGGTTTTACCTTTGTCAAGGATACCGTTTACCAGAATCAGACATGCCGTTTATATGTAAACGAGGAGGGAACGGAAGCATAAAAATTTCCGTCCCCTGCCCTTGATCCCCGGATCCCGTTATCTGTTTTTTGTTGTATTTTTGTTCGTGTTCTTTTTCTGATTATTTTTCGTATTTTTATTGTTTTTCTGATTGTTGTCCGTATTGTTCGTGCTGTCATCGCCGTCCAACGCATCACCGACATCATCCACTGCATCCTCGGCACCATCGATCACGTCATTCACAGCGTTTCCGGCATCATCTACAGCATCCTCCACTCCGTCTCCCAGATCATCCACAGCACTGTTGTCATCGCCATTCGGAGAAACCGCCGGTTCATTGGTACGATCCATATCATCCTCTGCCGTCGGAGATGCTGTTGCCTGATCGGTCACGGAATTGTTTGCGCCACATCCTGCCAGGCAGAATGCAGTCAACGTCATTACAGTTCCCAGTAACAATATCTTTTTTCTCATATCAATACCATACCTTTCCTTTTCATTGTTCTGTACTATTATTTCACCCGGAATTAAAAATATGCATTATCACGGATTTCACATTATTTTTTTTATTGAATATATTATCGTAAATAAATGTCTCTGTGAGGGCGGATATGAAACACCTGTTGGAAGTAAACAATCTCTCCTATGCCTATCACACGCTGCAGGGAGAAACGCTTGTACTGGATCATGTCAATTTTTCCATTGAGCAGGGCGAATTTGTTGCGATCGTCGGTCCAAGCGGCTGTGGCAAATCAACGCTGCTTTCCCTGATCTGCCATCTTCTGGAACCGGACAGCGGCGAAATTGTGCTGGGTGATCACAAAAAAACCGGCTACATGCTCCAGAAGGATCATCTGTTAGAATGGCGTACAACCTACAAAAACATTGCACTCGGTCCTGAAATCGCCTGTCAGTCATCCTTGGATCTGTCCCAAAAAATAGACACCATGCTCACCAATTATCAACTTGACGGTTTCCGCAACGCCAAGCCCAACCAGCTTTCCGGCGGCATGCGCCAGCGGGCAGCCCTGATCCGCACGCTGATGACGGAGCCGGATCTGCTCCTTTTAGACGAACCCTTCTCAGCTCTGGATTATCAGACAAGATTGTCCGTTTCCGATGATGTGTGGGATATTTTAAAACATGAAAAAAAGACCGCACTTCTGATCACCCACGATATCTCGGAAGCGATCAGCATGGCAGACCGTATTATCATCCTCTCCGCCCGTCCTGCCACCGTCAAAAAGGAGATTTCCGTAAAACTGAGCTGTCCCGGAGAACGGACACCATTTCTTTCCCGCAGTTCTCCCGAATTTAAAGACTATTTCAATCTGGTTTGGAAGGAGTTGAATCATGATGAGTGATCGTCAGCTTGCATTTATCCGTCAGGCAGCCCGGCAAAAGAGAATCATTCTCGGTCTGCGCCTGCTCATTTTTGTTCTTTTCATTGCTCTCTGGGAAATTTCCACTAAGCTGGAATGGATTGATTCGTTTATTTTCAGCAGTCCTTCCCGCATCCTTTTTTGCTTTCTTGAAATGGCAGAGAGCCACACCATTTTCTATCATGTCGGTGTGACTCTCGGGGAAACCTTTTTCAGTTTTTTCCTTGTTATTGTGATCGGAATCCTTCTCGCCGTGCTGCTGTGGTGGAACGAAACCGTTGCCAGGGTATTGGAGCCTTATCTTGTTGTGTTAAACAGTCTTCCAAAGACAGCACTCGCCCCGGTATTTATCGTATGGCTCGGCAATAACATGAAAACAATCATCGTTGCCGCCGTCAGTGTCGCCGTGTTCAGCACAACGATCACGCTCTATAATACATTTCAGGAAATGGATCCGGGCAAGATCAAGATGATCCGGACGCTTGGCGGACAAAAGAAGGATATTTTGTGCAAATTAATACTCCCCGGTAATGTCCCGGCCATCATCAGTGCCATGAAGGTTGACATCGGGCTGACTCTGGTCGGAGTTATCATCGGAGAGTTTGTTGCTGCCAAAGCCGGTCTTGGTTATCTGATCATTTATGGCAGCCAGGTATTTAAACTGGATTATGTACTGCTTTCCATTGTGATCCTGTGCCTGATATCAACAGGGCTGTATCTGTTGATATCACTGCTGGAAAAACTCTGTCTCAAGCACTATTCCGTCTGAACGGGATCACGGACATCACTATTTTCTCTTGCTTCTTTCCTTGTATCTTCTGTGATGTCCTACATATTTGTACGCCGGACGAATGATCTTTCCTTTGTTGACCAACTCCTCCAGACGATGTGCGCTCCATCCCGCAATACGTGAGATTGCAAACAGCGGCGTAAACATCTCTCTCGGGATTCCAAGCATGGTATAAACAAATCCACTGTAGAAATCGACATTTGCACAAACCGGCTTTAACACATGCCTGTTCTTCTGCAGAAGATCTGCTGAAATATGCTCTACTCTGTCATACAATGCAAATTCCTCAGAAAGTCCCTTCTCCTCAGCAAGCATACCGGCAAGCGACTTCAAAACAACCTCTCTCGGATCGGAAATCGTATAAACGGCATGCCCCATACCATAGATCAGACCACTCTTATCGAATGCCTCACGGTTTAATACCTTGGAAAGATATGCTCTTACCTGCTCATCATCTGTCGTATCGCCGCAATTTGCGCGAAGATCATCGAACATCTGCTGAACCTTGAGGTTCGCTCCACCATGACGAGGTCCCTTCAGGGAAGCAATGGACGCTGCCACTGCTGAATATGTATCGGTGCCGGAGGAAGTAACTACATGATTCGTAAACGTTGAGTTGTTACCACCACCATGCTCTGCATGAAGCACAAGTGCTGCATCCAACACTCTCGCCTCCAATGGTGTGAACTTTCCGTTTGGACGAAGCATATATAAAATATTCTCTGCTGTAGAATACTCATTCTTCGGCTGCTTAATGACCAGACTTTCCGCAAATGTAAAATGACGGTATGCATGATAACTGTACACCGCAATCAACGGAAGCTTTGCGATCAGCTGCAGAGACTGACGAAGTACGTTGGCAACGGAAATATCATCCGGACAGCTGTCGTAGGAATACAGTGTCAGGACACTCTTCATCAGACCGTTCATCAGATTCTCACTCGGTGCCTTCATTATAACGTCACGGACAAACGGACCGGAAAGCTCCTGCAGACTTGCTATGATCTGCTGGAACACCTTAAACTCCGTCTCATTCGGAAGACGTCCAAACAGCAGCAGATAGGTTGCCTCCTCAAACGCAAATCGCTTCTGTGGATCAGAGCCTACTAACTGCTTCACATCATAGCCCTGATAATATAAATTACCATCGGCAGGCTCCTTCACTCCGTTGACTACCTGGAAACCAACGACATCCGAGATCTCAGTCAATCCCGTCAGTACACCCTTTCCGGCACTATCACGAAGTCCCCTTTTCACATCATATTCCTGATATAAATTTAAATCAATGGCGCCCGATGTCATACAATTGTTCACCAGATTGTCAAATTCCGCATCAAGCTCCTTTGTTAATTCCATCATTGATTTGCTATCCATATACAGGCCCCCTTTCTCGACTATATTGTATACATGTATACAGAGTTTGCATATTGTATTCCTTATATATAACATACAACTTTTCAAGTATACCCTAACTTTCACTGTTACGTCAAGCGGGATGTCATTTTGATCCTGCGATCAACGACATCCCGCCTGTAGATTTCAATCAAAAATATTTAATTGTCCTGATTGTAGCTGCGCTGCTTAAGAAACGATCTTTTCGCGGTATTCCAGACGGAACCGGTCCGTCAGCAATGCCAGAAACTCGGAATTAGTCGGCTTACCCTTTCCGGCGCAGACCGTATTTCCGAAAATATCCTCCAGCACATCCATACTTCCTCTGCGCCATGCAACCTCGATTGCATGGCGTATCGTTCTCTCGACACTGCTGGAAGTCGTTTTGTTCTTCTTTGCAATTGCCGGATACAGATACTTCGTAATATACTGGAGCATGCTTCTATCATTAAACGACATGATGATTCCCTGCCGTATGTACTGATATCCTTTGATATGTGCGGGAATCCCAATTTCCAGCAATACATTCGTCACATCCTTTTCCAGATCTCCGGAATATCTGCTGCTATGGGGAAATCCCTGTTTTCTCTCCGGACAGGATGGATTTGTTTCAATTGCCACCACATTATCTCTCCTTCCGGCTTCTCTGTTTCTGATTGTCATACTTTCCTCGGCTGCCGCATATTCCGTTACGGCATATTCCTGTTCCGATTTTGTCAAATTATCTTGTTTTGTGCTGTTTTCCTTCATTTCCTCTGCAATTTGCTGCAAACGTTCTCCAAATACCTTGTTGGAGATTGGTTTCATCATATAATAGCCTGCCCCTCTCTGCAGTGCTCTTGAAACCATTTGTGATGCTTTCAGTGCTGTTACGATCATCGTTACCGGTCTGTGAAGCATGTCCACCTTCTCAATCTCTTCCAGTATTCCAATGCCATCAAGCCCTGGAAGAATCATGTCCATTACAACAATGTCCGGCTGCTCGCGGTAAATGGCATCAAGTGCTTTCTTTCCGTCTCCTGTCGAAAAGACCACTTGCATTCCCGCTTCTTCGATTGCCTTCGTCCTGGTTTCCCTGTCTTGTACATTATTATCGGCAAGTACCACTTTTAATCCTTTCTTTTCCATATTTTTTCTCCTTTTTTACTTTTTTCAAGTTTCTTTGACAACGTCATTTTACAACCTTCCTTTGCCATAGTATGGAACAAAAAGTGAAATTATTTGTCAATAAGAAGGAACTCAAATGGAATTCACCGCAAAATATAGCTATTCATGTAAAAAACGGTCTAAGAATGCTGTCTGACCTTCCGACCAGCTGTAGTCAACCAAATACTCACCCATATATTGCGATCTGATCTTCTGATTGCCATCCAGCATCTCGTACATATCACACTGAAATGTTTCGACATTGATGCTTCTGCTTCCCCGAGCTACCACAAGCATCTCCTCCGCACCCGCTGCACGCAGCTCTCTCTGCAAAGTTTTGACAAGCTTACAGCACAGATTCTGTGTTGACTCATCATTGGGCCTGTCCTCCCAGAGTACGTTGATCATCTGATCGGTCGAAACGGTACCTCCTCTCCGGTCGATCAGAAACGCCAGAAACTCCTTTGCCTTGGCACTTTTAAACATAATCGGACGTCCGTCTACAAATACATCAAAATGTCCAAAAGTTCTGGCATAGATCCGCTTTCTTTTTCGTTTTGACAGCAAATAAGCCGATTCGACAACGTATTCGATCTCTCCCTCCTGAAACGGCATTTCCAGAACCGCTACCGGATGAAGTGTGATCAGATCCATCAGGTTTCTCTGTTGTCTGGTCAGATAAATAAGTTGTATGTCCGGATTTCGTTTTTTTAATTCCCAGCCTATATCTGCACCATTTACCTTTTGCATTTCCAGATCGATCACAGCGAGATCAACCTCCTGCCTGCTGACCATATCCAGTGCTTCATTTTCTTCCTGGAAGGTTCTTAAGACCTCCAGTTCCTCCACATTTCCTGCTTCGTGAAGAAATCCTTCGATCACACAGGGTTCTCCACTGATTAAAATTGTTTTCATAATCTCCTCCAAAATTAAAAAACATATTTCTATTGTATAATGTTCATGTTTAAAAGTCAATAATACTATTAGGTGAATGGTATTATGTTTTCTTGACTTATCCGTGAAAATGAGCATACTATAATTTAGAAAGTTAAGTTTAATCGTTCTATCAGTAAAGGAGGACATCATGCACACGATTCATATCAAGGAATTATTCGAAAATTCAAAAAAATATTATAATAAAAGTATTACCATATGCGGGTGGGTGCGAAGCATCCGCAATTCCAAAAATTTCGGATTTATTGTCATCAATGACGGTACGTTTTTTGAGCCTCTCCAAATCGTCTATGATTCATCTCTGGACAACCTGGAGCAGATCCGCCATCTCAATGTTGGTGCCGCACTGATCATTACCGGACAATTTATCGCTACACCGGATGCCAAGCAGCCGTTTGAACTTCACGCCGGATCCATCCGGATTGAAGGAGCTTCCTCGCCGGATTATCCACTTCAGAAGAAACGGCACACACTGGAATACCTGCGGACAATCCCACATCTGCGTCCACGCACCAACACCTTTCAGGCTGTCTTCCGCATCCGCTCTCTGGCAGCCTATGCAATCCACCGTTTCTTTCAGGAACATGATTTTGTATATGTTCATACCCCGCTGATCACAGCGAACGACTGCGAAGGGGCCGGTGAAATGTTCCATGTGACAACACTTGATATGAAGGATGTGCCTCTGACCGACGATGGACTTCCGGATTATTCAAAAGACTTTTTCGGAAAAGAAACCAATCTTACCGTCAGCGGTCAGCTAAACGGTGAAACCTACGCAATGGCATTTCGTAACATCTATACCTTCGGTCCGACCTTCCGCGCCGAAAATTCCAACACCGCCCGCCATGCCGCAGAATTCTGGATGATCGAGCCGGAGATGGCATTTGCCGACCTCTCCGATGATATGACGCTCGCTGAGGATATGTTAAAATATATCATCCGGTATGTCCTTGAAAATGCGCCGGAGGAGATGCAGTTTCTGAATCAGTATATCGACAAAGGACTTCTTGCCCGGCTGGAGCATGTATTACACTCAGAATTTGCGCATGTCACTTACACGGAGGCGATCCGCTTGCTTGAGCAACACCGGGAACACTTCTCTTATCCGGTCAAATGGGGCTGCGATCTGCAGACAGAACATGAACGTTATCTGACCGAAGAGATTTTTAAACGTCCTGTTTTCGTAACAGATTATCCGAAGGAGATCAAGGCATTCTATATGAAGCTGAATGAAGACGGCAAAACCGTCGCCGCTATGGACTGCCTTGTTCCGGGCATCGGTGAGATCATTGGCGGAAGCCAGCGTGAGGAGAATATGAAGCTTCTGTTGGAGCGCATGAAGGAGACTGGTATGAATCCGGAGAATTATGATTTTTATCTGGATCTGCGCAAATACGGCACTACCCGGCATGCAGGCTTCGGTCTTGGCTTTGAGCGCTGCATCATGTATCTGACCGGCATTTCCAATATCCGCGATGTTATTCCCTTTCCAAGAACAACCGGAAACTGTGAATACTAAACCTGTTTTACAAATAAGCATAACAAGAGCAAAACCCGCCCGACCGGCACTTGCCGGAACGGGCGGGTTTCATTTCTGTTTTATTTCTGTTTTATTTCTTTTGCGTCTACTTCATGAACTTGATGCGGTAAACACCACTTGTAGACTTCGTGAGCTTTGTCACCTTGATATAATAGGTTCCTGCTTTCAGCTTATTGCGGGAAGCAAGTGTCTTGCCCTTATCTGCTACCAGTGAACTGCTGTTGATCAGTGTGTAATGACGGTTGGCAGGAATAATCTGAACCTTCATGACAGATGCTGTACCCGTACATGCTGTAGCGATCTTAATCTTCATTTTAGACTTCTTTGGCAGTTTAATCTTATACCAGTCTGCCTTCTTCGTTCCCTCTGTCAGAAGTACAGTACCGTTTGCTGACTTACCTCTCTTGATGGTTTTCGCCTTCTTCTTGCTCTTACCACCCTGATCTTTCCATGCTCGGCTCTCAGCCTTTAACTGATATCTCTGACTGCTGGTTACGGCAACATAATAAGTTCCCTTTTTCAATGCATATTTCTCTGTGTAGTTATTCAGAGAAGAAAGATATCCGTTGTGAAGTGCTTTCTTTTTCGCATTGCAGATCTTAAAGGACAGACTTGATGCCATCAAAGATGTTCCGCTCTCACGGTATTCATTACCACAGATAGCAACAAAACCGGTTTTCTTCACATTAAGCTTATGGTACAGTGTATTAACACCATCACCGTTAAATACCGGCTGGAATGTGCTTGTCAGGGTCATCTCCGTACCGGAATATGCATATGCCAGCATTTTGATCGTTGCTGCACCGGCAGGAACTGTGGAAGACCACTTAAATCTTACATAATAGGTTGCCGCTGTCTCTACTGTAAATGTCTTATCTATAACCTGTGTGCTTCCGGATGCGATCGTTGTGCTGCTTCCAGCTGACTTTGTACAGTTCTGATCAGAGAAAAATCCCATCTCGATAGAAGCAGCGGCTCCTGTTGTAACAGTTGCTCCGATTTCTATAACACCACGCTTCTCTACGCGGATCGGAACGATCACGTTCGGTATCTGTGTCTGTGCGTTCTTTCCCTGTAATGTAACGGTTGCCTGTGCCGGTGTTGGTAAAGATGCGAAATCTGTTACAACTGCCGGTGTAACCATGGCAACGGTTTCTGCCTTTGCGCTGTTTACATTACCTGCTCCACTTACTACGCCGGCTGCCATCGCCAGAGTCAGTACCATGGATAATACTTTTTTTAAGCTTTTCTTCATTTTTCTCTCCATTCCTTTGATATGTACGGAAGGCCACCCTCTCCTTCCCCGCATCCATTGTACTGATGCAGTCTTTCGTGTCAGCAAACCGCCCGGCCGCTCCTTCTGACCGGATCTGTTTGTCAGAATATCATGATATAAAAAAGGCCAAACAAGCATTTTACCTTTCTGAAATTAACTTGCAATTCTCACCGGCTTTCTGCTGCGTTACAAGCACTTTCTTATATAATGAAAAAGCCGTAAAACCGAATCATTCAATTTTACGACTTTAACTGGGCTACTAGGATTCGAACCTAGAAATGCTGGAGTCAGAGTCCAGTGCCTTACCGTTTGGCGATAGCCCACTATGCTCTGCTCATGAGTTTCTGTCTCACAAGCCTTGCTTAGTATAAAACAATTTTTCCTGTTTTGCAAGTGTTTTTTTCATTTTTTTTGATATTTTTTTCAAAAACTTTAAAAAGCCTTGAAAACATGGGACTTTACGCCATCCCAAAACTTTCACGCAGCTTCTGTATCAATGCAAACAGAAGGAAAAATGCCAGATTGACCAGAACAACACTTGCTCCTGCCGGTGTTGATACACAATATGACAGGATCATTCCGATACTGAAGCATACCACCGATAATATGCCGGAACTGATGATCACGGCACGAAAGCTCTTAAACAGACGCATTGAGGTCAGTGCCGGAAAAATGATCAGACTGGAGATCAGCATTGCTCCCATCATCTGCATGCCAAGAACGATCGTTACCGCTGTCAGGATCGAAAGCAGGGTATTATATAATCCAACCCGCACACCTGTCGCCTTGGAAAAATTCTCATCAAAGGTTACCGCAAAGATATTATGATAAGAAAATACAAACAGGATCAGCACCAGAATGGATAAGATCACACTGAGAACCACATCCTCCTTTGTCATCGCCAGAACACTGCCAAACATATAACTGCAGACATCCGTTGTCATTCCGGTGGTCAGTGCCGTCACCGACACACCGATTGCAAGTGCCGATGCAGACAACGCTGCAATGGCGGCATCACTTTTCATTTTATTGTTCTCTGTCATCCGGAGCAAGAAAAACGCAGAAACGATCACGACCGGAATCGAAAGCTTCAGCGGTGCTATCCCGCACGCCAGAGCGATCGACAGTGCCCCGTAGGACACATGTGATAAACCGTCTCCGATCATTGAATACTGCTTTAATACAAGGCTTACTCCTAACAATGCCGCACACAGAGACACTAATATTCCTACTATAAATGCCCGGACCATAAACGGATAGGACATGATCTGCATAATCAGTTCCATTGCTGCAATTCCTCCCTTTGCAAATTTCTTCTCTTATTTCACCAGAAACATGTTCGCATAATCGGACTGTTTGTATTCCCCCACGCTTCCAAAGAAGTAGCCATTATCGCTGATATGAAGAATCTTGTCCGCATATTTTAACGCATTTCCCATATCATGCGTAACCATGACAACCGCCATACCCTCCTGATGCAAAAGCTCCATACTTTCATAAAGCGTATTGGCTGCCATCGGATCAAGACCCGTGACCGGCTCATCAAGCACCAGGATCTTGTCCGCAGCACATAAAGCACGCGCCAGAAGCACCCTCTGCTGCTGTCCGCCGGATAACTCTCCGTAACACTTTTTCTCGAGGTCAGCAATTCCCAGATGCTCCAGATGATGTCTTGCTTCCTGCTTCTCTTTCTTATTATAAAAAGGACGGAAACGCATATCATTCAGAAAGCCTGATAATACAACCTCACGGACACTGACCGGGAAATTACGCTGAACCTGTGTCTGCTGTGGCAGATATCCGACTGCTCCCTTTCCGATGCGGCGGTTGATCTGCACCGAACCGCTGACCGGCTTCAAAAGACCAAGAAGCGATTTGATCAGCGTGCTTTTGCCGGAACCGTTCTCTCCGATCACGCAGATATATTCTCCCTCCTGTATCTCAATATCCAGATGCTCCAACACCGGCTTGTTGTCATATCCCAGCGAGGCATCCCGACAGGATATCAGCCAGTTTCTTTCTCTATTCTCACTCATGCTCACACTTCACTTTCTAATGCGGATTTCCCATTTCAATATTTTCAATCTGAAAACTCTTTTCATTTTAAATCTGAAAACTCTTTTCATTTTACTCATTTTCATTCATTTGTCAAGAGAATACAAAGGGGCAAAAAACCGGAGAGCTGTCATCAAATACAACTCTCCGGTTCTATCGTATTACAGCACTGTCCTCATAAAACAGGCTGCCCTCCATGATTTTCACTACATTGCAACGGATACCTTTGCTGCGGACAGGGACTCCAGAAAACATAACACCGCATCTACAACCTTATGGCATAATTCAATAATATATTGACAATCGCGCTTTACGACACTTTCCATCTGAAGATAACGGTTATGCATCTGTCGGATCATCGCCAGAATATCTGCCGGTGTATGCATTTCCATCTTTTCACGCCGACGAACTGCTTCCGGACTGTGAACATAGGCACGAAGCTCTTTCTTTAGCTCCTCCTCATAGATACAATGATCTTTAATATTTCCGGGATAATTCGCATTGTGCGGAAATGTAAAATAATCAGAAACATAATGGGTGATCATCCCTAAATGTCTGCAGAAATAGCAGTTTATCCCTTTCTCGGGATCAAAATGTGATACCAGTTTCTGAAACTCGCACTCCAAAACCTCAAAGGAATCCTCGATCGTATGTCTGCGTACCAGAAATGACGGCATGCAGTCCGGCAATACACTGCCAATGTAAAAGGAACCCTTATGAAGCTTTAACGCATCCATCCCCTCGCTATTCATCAGATACCATGCAAGTGAAATATGGGATTTTTTCCTCATATCAACCTCCCAACCGATATACGAAATTATATCCTGATATGTGATCAGGCGTATATCGTTTTCCTGAAATAATTGTACATCTATCTTCTCTCTTTTTCAAGTTTTTTCTGATATTTTCAAACTTTTCACAAAATTGTCAGAAAATAACATTCTAAGACTTCCCGCGCTATGGTATACGCCCATACTATTTCTTATGTCAGGTTATTGTAAAGCAAATTTTGCTCGCTAAAATATACGAGAATCCGTGGGCTGCGACAAAAAAATTGTCTTGTCACTTACGGATTTCGAAAAGTCTAATTGCTTTGCTGCTTTGATTTTTGATAAACGCATCCTGCCGTACTCGCTCCGAGGTGGGATTCAGATGTTTCGAAAGGCACTTGCACCCGCCGGTACTTACGCCCCATACTAAATAAAATATTCATATCTTACTGTAAAATCAATATGGGGCGTTATGTACCGCTGCGTGGTGCAGTGGTAGCGGGAGCGTGCCGTCCGAAATAGCTGAGCCCACCTACGGGGCTCAGTCGTACGGATGCGTATTTATCAAAGCATTGCAAAGCAAAGACTTTTCAGAAATCCTACTGATCTGCGTCAATTTTAATGCCACCTGCTCACGGTTGTTCAAAAACTAAGACAAAAATCATTTTTACATTACGGACATAAGAAATGTGGTATGGGCGCAATCAAATAATCGGTATGCGAAGACTGAGTAAACGCACACATAAAATATGACCAGATAGCCCACAGGCTATCTGGTCATATTTTTAATGTCATCGATCAACTGCAGATCGTCTGTTGTCAGTTTCAGATTGGTGGAAAGCTCGCGACCTTCCGGAGTCGTAATGTTGATCTCAAGGATGGTTCCTTCTCTCATGACATCATTGGCTGCGGCTGCCTGCAGAAATTTTGGGAACTTCGGGTGGGACGCAGTGAACCGCTCCCAGGAGCTTTTAATCTTAAAAATCATTGCCGGATTGATCATTGATTTGTCCTCTTTTCTTTGGAATTGTTCTTTCCCATATTATCATAATCCGAATAATAATCAAGAGTGCCGGAAATTCTTATTTCACATACGGGAAGCCGAGAAAATGATCAACCATATTTTTAGTTGTATTTTGCTTTGGAGTGTTATAAAATGGAGAGGAGAAAGATGGTGGTCAGCCGGGTATTCTGTGCCCGGGATGATCCGGGAAAGAGAGTTACCAATGATACAGGATATAGAACCAAAGAAACTAAGTAATACATATGTTTGCAGAGAACCACAGAAGGAGAGCCGCATCCTGATCTTTCGGGATGATCAGATACTTTATGCGAACCGAGAGGGGCAGATGGAGTTTCTGACATGGGAACAGCTTCAAAGGCTTCGGTCGTGCAGAAAACAGCACCAAGATGAAGCACCGGTGAAGACGGTTTATCTGTTTTCGGTGGAAGAGGTGGATTATTTTCTGACAGATATTGGCAGTGCGACTTTGCCGGAGGGATTTGGTTATCATAAGATGTTTGAGACACGTACCAAGCACCCGAAGGAAAATGTTTTTGCGGCAGCAACAGGCTGGCATTTGTATGTGTGGTACCGAGATAATCAGTTCTGCGGCAGGTGTGGCGGAAAGCTTGTTCATGATAGCAAACTTCGCATGATGAGATGCCCGGCATGTGGCAATATGGTATTTCCGAAGATTGCCCCGGCGGTGATCGTAGGAGTGACGGACGGTGACCGGATCCTGATGACCAAATATGCCGGCAGGGAATATAAGAAATATGCGTTGATCGCTGGATTTACAGAGGTTGGAGAGACGGCGGAGCAGACGGTAGAACGTGAGGTTATGGAAGAGGTCGGACTGAACGTGAGGAATATCCGTTACTATAAGAGTCAGCCATGGGGATATGACAGCAATCTTTTGATGGGGTATTTCTGTGACCTTGCAGACAACGACGAGATCCATATGGATGAGACGGAGCTTTCTGTGGCGGAATGGGTTGATTATCGTGATATTCCGGATGATCCGGAGGGACTGAGTCTGACAAGAGAGATGATGATCACATTCCGGGAACAGAAGAAACGGGAGTATGGACAAGGGTAGTTGTCTGATGACAGAAGATATGAGAAAATAAACGGGGGAATAAGCAGGAATATTGCCTGAGAATAAAATAAATGATAAAATACGAATATTAAGAGGCTGAATCAGCTTTCGGAAATGAGGCTGAATATGACAAATTTTGACTATTATGCACCGACAAAGGTGGTTTTGGAAAAGGAACAGAAAATCAGGTAGGAGAACTGGTGAAGGAGCAGGTTGATTTCATTCTTGCCGTGGGCGGCGGCAGCCGCCGGCAATGAGATCGATCTGGTTCATTGCAGCTTTTTGAATCAGATCAAGGACATGCTGGAGCATAATGATTTCCTGACGGCACAGTCGCAGAAAATCCGTGAGTTTTATATGCACATGGCAAAAGAGTATCCGTTTTTAGCGTTTACCTTTAAGGGACGGATCAAATCGCTGATCCGTGCCGAGGAGAAATTTAACGGATATATCGTCGAATATATTTACGATTATTATGGGAAATACCATCGTTTCCCGGACACGGAGGAGATCAAAAGCAGACTTGACTGTTTTCGTGATCTGATCGCATACCGCATTGTTATCTCGATTCCGAAATGCCACTTGCAGGAGGGACAGAGCAGGGAGGACGAGGAGATCCGCTACCTGTATGAGATTGCTAATATTCTGTCGGGATTTATGGAACAGAGGGGATTCCGGGCAGAGCCGGCGAAGGGGGTAAAGGAGAGCCTTTCGGACAGAATGGAAGCGGCGGTACGTACATATTACAGAGATTATATTTCTGATGAAGGAGAATATGGTTACCGCTCTTTACATATTACATTTTATGATGACACTGCAAAATGCTTTATGGAGGTGCAATTAAGAACAAAAGCGATGGATGATAATGCAGAGATTGGTCCTGCCAATCATTTGGGGTATGAGAAACGTCAGGAGAATGAGCGGGCCAGAAGGAATGTGATCCCGGAGGGAGAGTGCAGCTGCTTTGATGAGGCGTACGAGAGAGGAATGCGTTTGCAGCAGCTTGCGTTAAATACGCTCGATGTCAATATGTTTTCCGCTGTCAATAACAGTCTGATCAATGATGGCTGTGGTCTTTACCGCGGACGCCTGATCTTGCCGTACGAGCATCTGTCGCGCTTTCAGAATGATCTGACATAAAGGGAAGCACATGGCAGCAGGACGTTGCCGTCAAAGGAGGATATGAAATGAGAAAACGCAAAGGAAAAGTATTTCAGAAGCTGGCACTGACCCTATCGGCAGCGTTTCTGCTTACCGGCTGTAATGCTGTAAAAACCGGCAGTCCGGATGATTATGCCACCAATAAGGGCTATGAGCAGAGCGAAGGCGACACTGCACAGAAGGGAGAAGGCGGTATCAGCAAGGATCAGATTAAGGTCGGCGTTCTTTATCTGTCCGATCCGGATGAGGGAAGTGGTTATTCCTACACGCATGATCTGGGTGTAAAGGGAATGCAGGAGAATCTTCTGCTGTCGGATGACCAGATTGAGCGTAAGATCGTGGATGATACCGATGAGGACGGAACGAAGAAAGCGATTGAGGAGTGTGTTTCGGACGGCTGTAATATTATTTTCACAACGAGCTGGGGCTATATGCAGGTTACGGCTGATATGGCGGAGAAATATCCGGATGTGTATTTCTCTCATGGCACAGGATATATGTCCAATGGAAAGAACTTCAACAATTATTTTGGAAGGATCTATCAGGCAAGGTATCTGAGCGGAATTGTTGCCGGAATGAATACGAAAAACAACAAAATCGGCTATGTGGCAGCGCAGGATTCGTCAAATGCAGAGGTGACCGGAGGCATCGATGCGTTTGCAATCGGTGTTGAGTCGGTTAATCCAAAAGCGAAGATCTATGTGGATGTCACGAACAGCTGGTACGATGAAAAGAAAGAGAAGAAAGCCTCTGAGCGGCTGTTAAGCATGGGGTGTGATGTGATGACACAGCATTGTGATACATCGTATCCGCAGACGCTGGCACAGGAAAAAGGTGTGTACGGAATCGGATACAATTCCAATATGAGTAAGGAGACGCCTAAGTCCTGTCTGACCAGCGTGATCTGGAACTGGAGTGCTTATTATACAGCAGCGGTCAAGAGTGTGATCGACGGTACCTGGGACGGCAGTAACTATTATGGTGGTATGGCAGAGGGACTCGTTGAGATCACAGATCTTGCTTCCTTTGCAGCGGATGGAACACAGCAGAAGGTAGATGAAGCAACAGCAGAGATCCTGAGCGGACAGAACAATGTCTTTGATGGCGTTCTGGAGACGAACACCGGAAAGAAGATCGGTCAGAAGGGAAAAACACTGGATGATGCTACGATCACAGGAAAGATCGACTGGTATTATCGCAATGTTGTTGTAATAAAGTAAAGGAGATGCGTATGAAAATCACGTTACGGAAAAAGATTATATTAAGTGCGGTTTTGCCCCTGATGCTTCTGGGGATCAGTGTGATCATTATAGCGGCAACAATCGTAAAGGGGGCGATCATCAGTAAGGTGGAGGAGTCATTGAAGGGTACAGCGGTTGCAACACAGGCGGCGTATGACCAGAATACGGGCTCGTATCTGAAGGCGGAAAACGGTGCGATCTGGAAGGGAAGCTATAATATTTCCCAGTCGGAAACGCTGGTGGATACGATCAAGAAAGAATCCGGCATGGAGGTTACGTTTTTCTATGGCTCCGACCGTATTATGACGTCGGCAACGGACAAGGATGGCAACAGACTGCTTGGAAGTCCGGCAGGAGATAAGATCGTCAAAACGGTTTTAAAGGGCGGCAAAGAATATTTCAGTGATAATGTATCGATGGACGGTACGATCTATTACGGATATTATGTGCCGGTTTATCAGGACGGAACAACGAGTGAGACGATCGGCATGGTGTTTGCCGGACAGGAGAAGCAGAAAACATTCCGCAGTGTGCTGGAGATCATTAATACGATCGTGGCGATTGTTCTGATCCTTATGGTTGCATGCAGTATTGCGGTGGGGATCAGTGCCAATTCGATCACGAAAGCATTGAATAAAAGTATTGATGAGGTGATGGAGGTTTCATCGGGCAATCTGAACGTAAAGCAGAATCAGAAGCTGTTACGCAGAAATGATGAGATTGGAAATCTTTCCAGAGCGATCCATAATCTGCAGGAGGAGCTTTGCAAGATCGTCGGAGATATCAAAGAAAGTACGGATACTCTGCTGCAGGCGTCCAATACTCTTGAGGAGACTTCTCATTATACCTACAATGGGATCGGTGAAGTCAATCATGCGATGGATACAATCACGGACGGAGCAAACAGACAGGCAGAAGATGTCGGAAGTGCTTCCCAGAATGTGCGTGATATGGGAGATCTTATCTTAAAGACCGGTCGCGAGGCAGATAGCCTTGAGAGCAGCGCCGACAGCATGAAGGATGCCAGTGACAAAACGGCAGTCACGATCAATGGTCTGCGTGGCATCAGTGCCGATGTAAAGGAAGCAGTCGCACAGATTGTGGAGCAGACGGCACAGACGAACAGCTCAGCACAGAGCATCCGCGAGGCGTCTTTGTTTATTTCGCAGATCGCCGAGGAAACAAATCTGTTGTCACTGAATGCGAGTATTGAGGCGGCACGCGCCGGTGAAGCGGGAAGAGGCTTTGTGGTGGTAGCATCACAGATCCAGAAGCTGGCAGAGCAGTCCAATGCGGCCAGCGGCAATATCGAAGAGATGGTCAATACTCTTCTGAAAAATTCCGAGCGAGTGGTTGGCACCATGGCACAGACCCAGGAGGTGATCGAGCGACAGAACGAATATATTGCCAACACGGAGCAAAGTGTGGCGAGCGTGATGAAGCAGATTGAGACCTCGATCGGATATATCCGAAATATCGGACAGCAGATGAAAGCACTGGAGGCTGCAAGAGCAGAGATCATACAGAGAATTGATGCCATGTCGGAGATTGCACAGAACAATGTAACGGGGACTTCTCAGACGACAAACGCACTGGCGGAGATGGCAGAGAGCTTCGGAAAGATTGAAAAGTCGACGGAAAATCTTCGTCAGACGGCGGATCTTCTGGCAGACAACATTGGTCACTTTACCGTATAGTTAACATACAGATAACGGAGGAAGAACATGGAGATTGATGTGGAAAACAGCGTGTATGGACAGAGAGCGAAACAGTTGTTTTTGGAGGGCTATAACTGCAGCCAGTCAGTATTTCTGGCGTTTGAGGACAAATATGACATGGATCACAGTACGGCCATGAAGCTAAGCTCATCCTTTGGTGGAGGAATGGGAAGACTCAGGGAGGTGTGCGGTGCTGTGTCCGGCATGTTTATGGTAGCCGGTATTTTGTACGGCTATGATGAACCGAAGGATTTTGAGGGCAAATCAGAGCATTATGCCAGAATACAGCAGCTTGCTGCAGAGTATCAGAAGAGGAACGGTTCGATCGTGTGCCGGGAACTTCTGGGGCTTGGCAAAGGTAAGGATGACCCGACTCCGTCAAAGCGGACGCAGGAGTATTATAAGAAGCGTCCATGCCCGGATCTTGCAGCGACCGCGGCGGCAATTATGGAGGCATATATCCGGGAACAGGAGAATGCATGATAAAATGCCGCTTGAAAGGAGTTGCGTATGAAGAAGGTGATGATCGTAGAAGACGAAAAAGTAATCTGTGAGGAGCTTTGTGACCTGTTGAAAAATGCAGGCTATGAGGCGGAGATCCTCACAGATTTTGCACATTCCGTGTCCGTTATTTTGGACAGCAATGCAGATCTGGTATTGCTTGATATCAATATTCCGAAGATGAATGGAGAGCAGGTGCTTCGGGAGCTCAGACAGCAGTCGGATGTGCCGGTGATCATGGTTACAAGCCGTACGGAGGAGCTGGATGAGGTTTTGTCGATGAGTTACGGCGCCGATGATTATATCACAAAGCCGTATAATCCAACGATTCTGCTGCTTCGGATCCAGGCTATCTTAAAGCGCACAGAGGTAAGCGGTACGGGCTCCTGCAGCTATCGGGATATCGCAGTGAATCCGGGGAAAGGTGTCCTTGATTCGGGACAGACCCAGATGATCCTGACCAAAAACGAAATGCTGATCTTTATGACACTGCTTCAGCATCAGGGGCAGATCGTGTCCAGAGATGAGCTGATGACAAGACTTTGGGACAACAGTGAATATATCAGTGATAATGCGCTGACGGTCAATATCAGCAGACTGCGGACAAAGCTTGCACAGCTGGGATATCCGGATGCAATTGAGACCAGAAAGAAACAGGGGTATGTACTGATATGAGGATAGGCAGATATTTACAGGACAGGTGTGTCATGATCGCTCTGTATGTGGCAGCTTTGGTGATTTGTGTTGTCTTTATGGCAGCCTGTGGCGTGGGAAAGGAGCTGATCGGCGCAGTTTCTGTAGTGATGAGCGTGGCGGCTCTTTTCGGACTGGTCTATGATTACTGCCGGAAGAACGTATATTATCAGCGTCTTTTTCAGAATCTTGACCGGCTGGATCAGAAGTACCTGATCCTCGAGACAATGAAACAGCCGGAATTTTATGAAGGCGAGCTGTTTGCGCAGGTTTTATATGAGGCTAATAAATCCATGACGGAGCAGGTCAACGAAAACCGCAGACAGATGAAGGATTTCAAGGACTTTATTGAAATGTGGGTTCATCAGGTTAAGCTTCCGGTGGCAAGTCTTTTGCTTTTGTGCCACAATCACCCGGAAAATCTGGATAAAAAGTTTGTAGAGCAGCTTCGACGCATTAACCGTTATACGGAGCAGGTGCTTTATTATACAAGGGCAGAGCATTCCGAGAAGGATTATCTGTTCCAGCGATGTTCATTGGCACAGATCGTGCATAAAGCCGCAATGAAGAATAAGGATGATCTTTTGGAGAATAAGGTGGAATTTCAGGTCAGCGGCTGCGATCATACCGTGGTGACGGATATGAAGTGGATGGAGTTTATTCTGGATCAGATCATCAATAACAGTATCAAATACCGTCGTGAAACAGATGCCATGATACAGATCAGTGCATCTGCTGAAAATGGGAAAACAATCCTGTCGATTAAGGACAACGGGATCGGGATTGCAGAGAGCGATCTGCCGAGACTGTTTGAGAAATCCTTTACCGGCGGCAACGGAAGGCTCCTTGACCGCATGGAAGCAAAGTCGACGGGAATGGGGCTTTATATTGCCAAAAACATGTGCGACAAGCTGGGGCATGAGATCCATGTTATTTCTGCGGAAGGTTCGTATACACAGGTCAACATTACATTTTTGTAATATACAGTCAGATTGGGCGAACGACAAATGGGAGATTCCCCGATACAATGTAGAAAACGTGATCAAGAAAGGGGAATCAACATGCAGAATACATTACATGTAGAACATTTGGAAAAATATTACGGGAGCAGATCGAGTCTGACAAAGGCAATCGATGATCTTTCATTTGATGTACAGCCGCAGGAGTTTGTGGCGATCATGGGTGCTTCCGGCAGCGGTAAGACGACGTTGCTTAACTGCATTTCCACAGTAGACCGTCCAACCGCGGGAAGTATTTATGTGGACGGAGAGAACGTCACCAAATTAAGAGGAGAGGCGTTAAATCGTTTCCGCAGAGAGCGGTTTGGATTTATCTTTCAGGATTTCAATCTGTTAGATACATTGACGGCATATGAAAATATCGCACTGGCGCTTTCCATTCAGAATGTAAAAGCAGCAGAGATTGACAAGCGGGTGCGTAAGGTGGCGAAGGAGTTAGACATTGCAAATGTTTTAAACAAGTATCCTTATGAGATGTCCGGCGGACAGAAGCAGAGAGTGGCATCGGCAAGGGCAGTTGTAACAAATCCCAAGCTGGTGCTGGCGGATGAACCGACAGGAGCGCTGGATTCCAAATCATCCCGGCTTTTGCTGGAGAAGTTTGCGTACCTGAATCAGGAACTTCAGGCGACGATTTTGATGGTGACACACGATTCGTTTTCGGCAAGCTATGCATCCAGAGTGATTTTTATTAAGGATGGAAAGCTGTTTCATGAGCTTCACAGAGGTGATTTATCGAAGAAGGAATTTTTCGGACAGATCATTGATGTTCTCACTCTGTTAGGAGGTGACGTCAGCGATGCTCTTTAAGATAGCCTTAAAAAACATGGGGAAAAGCATACGGGATTATGCGGTTTATTTCTTTACGATCGTGATCGGCGTAGCAATCTTTTATATCTTTAATTCGCTGGAATCGCAGACGGTGATGATGAATGTGTCAAAGGATACCAGAGAGATTATTAAAATGATGATTACGATCATGTCGGGTTTAAGTGTATTTGTATCATTTGTTCTGGCATTTTTGATCATATATGCCAACCGGTTCCTGATGAAACGAAGAAACAGGGAGTTTGGTATTTACCTGACATTAGGAATGGGAAAACAGAAGGTGTCTACAATCCTGGTTTTGGAAACCTTGGTGGTTGGTATCGGCTCTCTGGCAGCAGGTCTGGCGATCGGTGTCGCTGCATCACAGTTTATGAGTGCGTTTGTTGCAAATATGTTTGATGCAGATATGAGTAAATATCGTTTCATTTTCTCGTTGTCTGCCTGTCGTAAAACGATCCTGTGCTTTGTGATCATTTACGCCGTTGTGATTATTTTTAATACCGTCAATGTCAGCCGTTTAAAGCTGATCGATCTGATCTATGCCGGCAGAAAATCAGAGAAGCTTCGCATGAAAAATCCATGGCTTTGTACACTGGTCTTTGTGGCTGCCGCAGCCGTGCTGGCAAACTGCTATTACCGGGTCGGATTCCATGCCGTAGATATTTCGCTCAAGGGAATGAGTTGGGTGATCGTCGCAGGAATGATCTGCACATTTTTAATCTTCTGGTCCGTTTCCGGATTATTGCTTCGTGTTGTGATGTCCATGAAAAGCTTATATTACAAAGGACTCAACAGCTTTGTGCTGCGGCAGTTAAGCAGTAAGATCAACACGACGGTATTTTCCATGACGATCATCTGCCTGATGCTGTTTGTCACGATCTGTATTCTTACCTCTGCATTTGCAATCAAAAATACAATGACCAGCAACCTGAACAAAAAGGCACCGGTCGATATTGAGTTCAGCGCACTGATGAATCTGGATCGCTATGCATCGACGCAGGATGAATACAGCAAGAAGGAGATTGCCTCGTCCCATCGTACCGTAAAACAGAGATATAAGGACATTAAGGTTGATCTGGACGGATATCTGAAGGATTCCTGTGAGGTGTATGTCTACGGAAGTCCGGATTTTACCTTTGAGGACTTCTGCGGCGATAAGCTCGGTGATGTGAAAAAGAAGTATCCGCAAATGATCACAGACACCGGTGAAGATATTATAAAAATAAGCGATTATAACCGTCTGATGAAGCTGTACGGAAGAAAGCAGTATACGCTGGCATCCGATGAATATATGGTGATTGCTGATTTCGATAATATGATGCAGCTTCGGGATGAGGTGCTTTCAAGCGGGCAGACGATTGAGGTGTTTGGAAGCACGTTAAAGCCAAAGTACCGCAAATGTCAGGAAGGCTTTTTGGACATTTCCGCCCAGAGCCTGAATACGGGAATCATACTGGTGCCGGATGATGTCGTTCAGGAGAAATGGATCAAACAGGACTGCCTGTTTGGAAATTATAAGGCAGTCAGCAAGCAGGAAAAGCAGAAGCTTGAAAAGGAGATTAGAAGCAGCTCCTTAAAAGGAAAATATATTTATGCATCCAAGCAGGAACTGGCAGATGCGAGCCTGGGGCTGAGTGCGCTGGTGACCTTTATCGGTCTGTATCTTGGTATCGTATTTCTGATGGCGGGGGCCGCAATTCTCGCGTTAAAGGAGCTTTCAGAGAGTGCGGATAATGTGGAGCGTTACCGGATGCTTCGAAAGCTTGGCGTGGAAAATAAAATGTTAAACGGCGCGTTGTTTAAGCAGATCGTGATCTTCTTTCTCTGTCCGCTTTTACTTGCCATCACCCATTCTTATTTCGGAATGCGGTTTGCCGTTGATGTCCTGTCTTATGTGGTACAAAAGGATCAGATGCTTTCGTCTACGCTGCTTGCAGCGGCGATCATTGCCGTGATCTATGGGGGTTATCTGGTCATCACCTACTTTAGCAGCAAGTCGATCATTCGGGAGTAATTGGGGGAGATTGTTATTTGTAAAAGAAACATAAGTTTGCTATAATGGAGGTATGAAAGAACGGATATATATTGCTATTGACCTGAAATCATTTTATGCATCGGTGGAGTGCGTGGAGCGGGGACTGAATCCTCTTACTACTAACCTTGTTGTTGCCGATGCCAGTCGAACAGAGAAAACAATATGTCTGGCGGTCTCGCCGTCCCTGAAAAGCTATGGGATATCGGGACGTGCCAGACTTTTTGAGGTGGTTGAAGCAGTCCGGCGCATCAATGCACAGAGAAGGGAAAAGGCACCCGGACACCGTCTGGAAGGGGAGTCGTTTCTTGACGCAGAGTTGTCCGCGGATCCGAAGCTGGCACTCGGTTATATTGCAGCACCGCCGCGGATGGCGTATTACATGGAGTACAGTACAAGGATTTATGATATCTATTTGAAATATGTGGCGCCGGAGGATATGCATGTGTATTCGGTTGATGAGGTATTTATGGATGTGACCGATTATCTGGACACCTATCAGATGACGCCGGAGCGTCTCACCGCCACGATCATACAGGATGTGCTTGACAGCACAGGGATCACAGCAACAGCTGGGATCGGAAGTAATCTGTATCTGTGCAAGATCGCAATGGATGTGGAAGCGAAGCATATTGAGCCGGATGAAAACGGTGTGCGGATCGCGAGACTGGATGAGATGAGTTACCGACGAAATCTCTGGAATCATCAGCCAATCACAGATTTCTGGCGTGTCGGACCGGGCTATGCAAGGAAGTTGGCGCAGGCAGGCATGTACACGATGGGGGATGTGGCAAGATGCTCGATCGGCAGGGATACCGATTATTATAACGAGGATCTGCTCTACCGGCTTTTTGGTGTCAATGCGGAGCTTCTGATCGACCACGCCTGGGGCTGGGAACCCTGCACGATCGCCCAGATCAAAAGCTACCGTCCGGCAACGAACAGTCTTGGCTCCGGTCAGGTGTTATCCTGTCCGTACGATTATGATAAAGCAAGGCTTGTAGTTAAGGAAATGACGGATCTTCTGGTGTTAGAGCTGGTGGATAAGGGGCTTGTGACAGATCAGATGGTATTGACGGTCGGATATGATGTGGAGAATCTGGACCAGACCGGAAAGAAAAGTTACCGGGGTGAAGTGACAACGGACCGGTATGGCAGAAGGATTCCGAGGCATGCGCACGGAACGGTCAATCTTGATCGGAAAACTTCGTCAACGCATCAGATCATGGAGGCGGTTTTGTCGTTGTATGACCGGATTGTCAATGAAAATCTGCTTGTCCGGCGAATCAATATTACCGCCAATCATGTGATCGATGAGAGGGATGCAGCGCAGGAGGTGCAGTATGAGCAGCTCAGTCTTTTCGAGGATGTTGCTCTGGAGGAACAGAAGAAGGAAGAGGAAGAGAAGGAGCTTGCAAAGGAGAAACGCATGCAGCATGCCGTGATCGATATCAAAAAGAAATTTGGAAAAAATGCAATCTTGAAGGGCATGAATTTGGAGGAGGGCGCAACTGCCAGAGACAGGAACAGACAGATTGGAGGACACCGGGCATGAGAGAGCAAACAGATCCGTTTCCGTATGAGGATATTGTAAATCTGCCACATCATAGATCGCAGACACATCCGCATATGTCGATGGAGGAGAGGGCGGCCCAGTTTTCTTCCTTTGCGGCGCTGACCGGTCACAAGGAGGCGGTGCGGGAAAAGGCACGCCGGACCAGTGAACGCATGGAACTGGATGAAGACCAGAAGGTACGGCTGGATGAGATGCTGCAGGTTTTGTTGAAGGAGCATGGGTATGAAGCCCGGTTTACGGTATTTCGCCCGGATGAAAGGAAAAGCGGAGGGGTGTATGTGACGGTAGACGGTGTGGTAAAGAGCGTAGACGCATATGCGAAAGTCATAAAGCTTGAGAGCGGGGAAAGTCTGAATATTGCGGATGTTGTGGACATTTCCATACGGGGAGGGAATTGACGATTTTTCGAAAAAATGGTATGATTTATACAAAGAAGGGAGGCGGAAAATATGGGAAAACAGTGGATTATTTCAATCAGCAGAGAGTACGGAAGTGGTGGACATAAGATCGCAGAGAAGTTGTCCGAGATATTCGACTTTCCGATGTATGATCGTGAACTGCTGGACAATGTGTTCGGAGATGAGGCGAACGTGGAGGAGTGGCGTGAATGTGACGAGATGCCGGCTCCGTTAGCATTCTCCAAGAAGTTTTCCGGTACGAAGAATTCTTCAGAGTATACATTGGCGAAGCGGCAGTTTAATTATCTGAGAAAGAAAGCAAACGAGGGAGGCTCCTTTGTTGTTGTCGGAAGATGTTCTGAACATATTCTGCGTGAGTATGATGGATTGATCCCAATCTTTATTCTGGGTGATGAGGACACGAAGATCAAGCGTGTCATGGAAAGACGTAACTTCACAGAGAAGGAAGCGAAGGCAGCACTTGCCCGTCATAACCGGCTGAGAGAGAGATATCACAACAGCTACTGTGAAGGTAAGTGGGGAGATTCAAGGTGCTATGATGTCTGCATTAACAGCAGTCGTCTGGGACTGGATGGTACGGTCAAGATTCTGGAGGATTATATCCGCGGCAGAATGGAACAGGAAGACGAACAGTAATTCGAAACTGCCGGAGTGTTACAGCGAGATGCGGTAATGTTCCGGCAGTTGTTTTTTTGTTTGAGTAAGTAATAGAAAAAGGAGAGAACAGATGACAAAAAAGCAGAGAGCCTTAGAGATCATTGAACGCCTAAAAAGAGAGTATCCGGATGCGGACTGTACCCTTGACTACGAGGAGGCATGGAAGCTTTTAGTTAGTGTGCGTCTGGCGGCACAGTGTACCGATGCCAGAGTAAATGTGGTTGTACAGGGGCTGTTTGCAAAGTATCCGGATGTGGATGCACTGGCAGCAGCGGATGTGGATGACATTGAACAGATTGTGCGCCCGTGTGGTCTTGGGAGGAGTAAGGCGAGAGATATCAGCGCATGTATGAAAATGCTGCGGGACGAATATGGTGGAAAGGTTCCGGAGGATTTTGATGCCCTTCTGAAGCTGCCGGGTGTGGGGCGCAAGAGTGCCAATCTGATCATGGGAGATGTATTTGGCAAGCCGGCGATCGTGACGGATACTCACTGCATCCGGCTTAGTAACCGGATGGGGCTTGTGGATGGAATAAAAGATCCGAAGAAGGTGGAGATGGCATTGTGGAAGCTGATCCCTCCGGAAGAGGGCAGCGATTTCTGTCACCGTCTGGTCAATCATGGACGGGAAGTTTGTACGGCGAGAACAAAGCCGTATTGTGACCGGTGTTGTCTGGAGGATATCTGTCCGAAAAACGGAATATAGATATAATAAATCCTAAAGGGCTCATATTGTACGCGACTATTCTTTTTATCTGGAAAGTTTTGTTCATAATATTCGGATACATAGAAATTGCAGAAATGAACATAATGAAAAAAAGAATCAATAATGTGATTGACGCAGGGAGAGGAAAAGGGTATTCTAGTTATGAGGTTAGTTAAAACTAACAAGAAAAAGACAAGACTAACATCGGAGGGGAAGAATGAGCCAGGGATTATCGAAGATGCTCCAGAGCATAGATGGAAATAATATTGAGATGAGGATTGCCTATCAGTGTGCTCCGCTTTTAGCGGGTTTAAAGCCATCCAATCTTCTGATGCTGCGCAGCCGTGAGCTGGTTTGTGTTCAGCATCTGCTGAAAAAGGCGGGGATATCCTATTTCATTGTAGCACAGGAGAAGGAGAAGGCAGCAGTTCTATTATACAACAAAAAACAGCTTGAAAAATACATGGAACAGGAATGTGTGGCAGAGGGACTGTGCCGGATGGGTTATGAGGATCTGAGCCTGGGCAGGGTATTGTATGTATTTCGTGTTCATTATGAGGCATTTCTGCGGGGAGAGGGAGATTTTCCTCATGAGATGGGATTTCTGCTTGGATATCCGGTGGAGGATGTTGAGGGCTTTATCCGTAATGGCGGCGAGAACAGCCTGTACACGGGAGACTGGAAGGTATATGACAACCTGACAGAGAAGCTTCAGCTGTTCAGTAAATTTGAGGTGGCAAGGGAGAGCCTTCTCGGAATGGTTTCGGCAGGTACCGGGATTGTTGAGATCATGAGAAATAAACGTCTTCAGCAGCCGGTAGCATAAGCAGTTTCTGAAACGTCAAATTTTCATGGAAGATCAAGGTGAGCCGTCCGGAAAATGCGGTAAAGTAAAATTATACAAAGTGAAGTGAAATATCCATGGATGGATTGTTGTATCTGTCTATGGATATTTTTTTTAATGTAGACTATCATTAAAAGAGAATGAGAGACAGAAAGGCGTGATACAGAGATGAAATATGATTTGGTTATTTTTGATATGGATGGCACCATTTTAAACACACTGGAGGATCTGGCGGACAGCCTGAATGCAACACTGCGTCATTTCCATTATCCGGAGCATACGATCGGGGAGGTATGCTCCTTTGTGGGAAACGGAATCCGTCTGTTGATCGAGAGAGGTGTTCCGAAGGGGCTTGAGGTTTCCGAGATTGACAAGGTTCATGCATATTTTATGACATATTATCAGGAGCATTGTGCAGATAAGACAAAGCCATATGACGGCATTCATGAGACGATACAGAAGCTGCGGGAAGCCGGAATCAAGACAGCCGTCGTATCAAACAAAGCGGACTGTGCGGTAAAGGAGCTGGCAGAGCAGTATTTTGAGGGAATGTTTGATGTGGCAGTCGGAGAACGTGAGGGCATTCTTAAGAAGCCGGCACCGGATGGAGTGAATGATGTTCTGTGCCAGCTTGGTGTTGCGAGAGACAGGGCAATTTACGTGGGTGATTCCGAGGTGGATGTTGCAACGGCACAGAATGCACAGATGGACAGCCTGATCGTGGAATGGGGCTTCCGCAAGGCTGATTTTCTGAAGGAGCATGGTGCAAAGCTTTTGATCAGTGATCCGAAGGAAATCGTAGAATATTGCGTGCAGCAGTAAGGAAGAAGTTACCGGCAACCACATTCATTTGTCGTTTTGCCACGCAATACAAGGGAAAAAGCGAAAAACTTGTGCAAAATAAGCTGAAAAAAGGGGCTGACTTTTTATACTAAAAGTTGTATAGTATAAAATGGTTTGTTTAAAAACATAGGATTATATAAATTTATAGGAAAAGAGGACAAGGGGGACACATGAAAAAAAATTGGTTACTTCGGATCATACTTGGAATTGCAGGCGTGCTCGTAGTGGCAGTGGTTGCAGTTTTAATCTGGCAGAAGGGATATTATGGCGGACGCTGGTATGGCGGAACGACGATCAACGGTGTGGATGTGTCGAAGCAGACGCTGGCACAGTCCAAGCAGAAGCTGATCGATGCGCATAAGGACTATTCCCTGACGATCACGGCGAGAGATGGCGGCAGCCTGACTCTTTCAGGGGATGACATTGATTATAAGTTTGATATTGGTTCACAGTTTGATGAGTTGTTTGACAAGCAGCATGCTTCCATGTCTTTCTTTGGAAAGAAGAGAGAGTATATCATGGATTATGATGTGACATATGATGCCGGTAAGGTGGCACGCATTGCTTCCGAGTCAGCATTGATGACAGGAGACGGCTATCCGATCCAGAAACCGGTCAGTGCGCATGTGCAGTATTCTTCCGAGAAGAAGCAGTATGAGTGTGTTGCTGAGGTTTCGGGTAATAAGCTGAAAAAGAAAGCATTTATCAATGCGATCGAGGAGACTCTGCAGAGAGCACAGACAAAGATGGATCTGACGGATGAGAAGACATATCCGGGTGTATATAAGACACCGAAGATCACATCAGAGGATGAGGAACTTAAGACAGCACTCAGCACCTGTAATAACGCAGCCATCCGTTTCATTAAGTGGAATATGGGCGAGGGTGTGACCGAGCAGATCACACCGGAGGAGATTTCACAGTGGATTACATACAAGAACGGTAAGGTTAAGTATGATAAGGAAGCAATCTCTGACTGGGTGGAAGCCTTCTGCCTCAAGTATAAAACAGTAGGAAAGACCAGAACCATCAAGGATCACAATGGCAAGAATGTTAAGATTTACGGCGGCGATTATGGCTGGCAGATGGATTATGAGAAGACTTTAAGTCAGACGATGAAAGCTTTGAAGAAGTCTTTGGACACATCAGCAACCGAGGCGTATCTGAAGGAACCGGACAACCTGGATAATAAGAAGGCGCTGACCATTAAGAATACGGTCGAGTATCTGAATACGGCATTCCGGAAGGATTATCAGAACTTTGCAGTAGACTGGGATACGCAGAACTATACAGAGATTTCTCTGGCAGACCAGATGGTTTATGTGTTCCGTAAGGGTAAGGTTGCATATTCCTGCAAGTGTATCAGTGGACTTCCGGTGGAGGGAAGAAGCACACCGACCGGTGCATACTTCATCAAGGAGCATAACGCACACCGTGTTCTGAAAGGTGAGAATTATGCAACACCGGTTGATAACTGGGTACGTATTACCTGGTCCGGTACAGGTTTCCACTCTGCTCCATGGCAGAGCTGGTCTTCATGGACAAAGAATTATTATAAGGTAAGAGGTTCTCATGGCTGTCTGAATCTGGAGCCATCGGTTTCTAAGCAGATTTATGATATGGTTCAGTATCGTGAGGCAGTATTTATTCACTAAAATTGATATTGATTCTGACAGGGCGGATTTGCGGTTTTGCCGGAATGACAGGATAAGTAAAGGCGGATTCCAAATGGAGTCCGCCTTTTAAAACAGCTTTACTTGCATGTAACCGATATGCTTGAATTAAGAAATACTTTCGCATGTCGCGTTCATACACTTAAAGTAAGAAATGCTTTTGCATGTGATCCGATACCTACTGAATATCGTTATCATCGAAAGGATCACCGCATTCCGGACAGAATTTCGGTGGATTTGCAGGATCCTCCGGCTGCCATCCGCATTTATCACATTTGTATAAAGGAACGCCGGCCGGCTTTCTTGCACCGCACTCGGAACAGAATCTGCCCTGATTGACTGCACCGCAGGAGCAGGTCCATCCGGCGGCAGGGGCTGGCTTTGGAGCACCGCATTCTGCACAGAATTTACCGGTGTTTACGGCACCGCACGAACAGGTCCAGTTATCAGAGGATGGTGCTGCCGGGGAAGGAACAGCTGTACTTGCTGCGGTAGCAGCCTGCTCAGCCTGCATCTGGAACAGGTTGCCGGCATTGATTCCGCCAGCCTGCGTTGCCATATTCATGCCTGCAAATGCCATCATCGGTCCGGTAGAGGTGTTGGCAGCAGCAGACTTCATTGCCTCAGCCTGTGCCTCAGTCAGTGTGGCAGCAGCCATACCCGGATTTCTCATAACAGCAGTACGCTGCAGGTTCTTAATCATCTCCTCGTCCTCCGGCGGAGCCGTGATGCTGTTGACACCAAAGGAAATGATCTTAATGCCACGGAGGTTAGCCCATTTTTCGGACAGAACCTCGTTCAGAGCGTCCGCTAACTCCATTGTGTGTGCCGGAACTGCACTGTAACGGATGCCCATTGCGGAAATCTTTGCAAATGCCGGCTGCAGCGCAGTCAGCAGCTCGGATTTTAACTGATCATCGATCTGATCACGCTTATATTCCTCGACAATATTGCCACAGACGTTTGTATAGAACAGGATCGGATCCACGATCTTGTAAGAATATTCTCCGTTACATCGTACCGTGATATCGACGTCAAGACCAATGTTCTGGTCAACAACACGGAATGGGATCGGATTCTGTGTACCGTACCGGTTTCCCATCAGCTCTTTCGTGTTGAAAAAGTAAATGCGCTGATCTCTTCCGGCATCGCCGCCGAAGGTGATACGGCTGCCAATCTCTGAAAATGTTGCAACAATGCTTTTGCCTAAAGACCCGCAGAATATACTTGGTTCTGTTGATGTATCATATAAGAACTGTCCGGCTTCGGCACAGATCTCAACGACCTTGCCCTGATCAACGATGATCATACATTGTCCCTCGTTGACTGCGATCACAGAGCCGTTGGTGATAATGTTATCGCTTCCACTGTTTTTCGTACCAAACATGCCCTTGACACGTTTGATTCCCTTTGTTACAAGAACGTCAGCGTCCATGGAGTCACAGTAAAAATACTCCTTCCACTGGTCCGCCATTGTACCGCGGATCGCTCCGCCGATTGCTTTGATTAATCCCATGTAATGTACCATACCCTTTCCGATGCTGTTTTTGAAGTTACTATACTATGATTATATCGTGATTTAACCGAAAAGTCCATGAAAATGTCATTGCCGGGATCGCACAATGACGGTGTCTGGAATTGTTTTTTTTGAACTGATGGAGCAGCGAAAAATCGAGCGGGAGGACTCCTGATTCGCAGGATATTTCTGCTTCATGGTTGCACACCGAATATAGAAATGGTATGCTATATCATATACTGAAAAAACATAGAGATAAACTGGGTGATAGACCCGGAATCAGGAATGGAGGATGAAAATGAACGAATATACGATCAATACGAAATGTGTGCAGGCCGGATACACGCCGGGCAATGGAGAACCGCGTCAGATTCCGATTGTGCAGTCGACCACCTTTAAATATGACACCAGTGAGGCGATGGGACGCCTGTTTGATCTGGAGGATTCCGGTTACTTTTATACCAGACTGCAAAATCCGACGAACGATCATGTGGCAGCAAAGATTGCAGCATTAGAAGGAGGAACGGCAGGAATGTTAACCTCCTCCGGGCAGGCAGCCAACTTCTTCGCACTGTTTAACATCTGCGAATGCGGAAGCCATATTGTGGCATCCTCCTCTATTTACGGAGGTACCTTTAATCTGATCGCCGTAACCATGAAGAAGATGGGTATTGACGCGACTTTTGTATCACCGGATTGCACCGGGGAGGAGCTTGCAGCTGCATTCCAGGACAATACAAGGGCGGTGTTTGGTGAGACAATTGCCAATCCTGCATTGACGGTTCTTGATATTGAGAAGTTTGCAAAGGCAGCACATGAGCATGGAGTGCCGCTGATCGTGGACAATACATTTCCAACGCCGGTCAACTGCCGTCCGATCGAGTGGGGAGCAGATATTGTAACACATTCTACAACGAAATATATGGATGGTCATGGTGCAGCAGTCGGTGGAGCAATCGTGGACAGCGGTCGCTTTGACTGGATGGCGTATGCCGATAAGTTCCCGGGACTTTGTAAACCGGATGAATCTTATCATGGAATTACTTATGCGGAGAAGTTTGGCAAAGAGGGTGCTTTTATTACGAAATGTACTGCGCAGCTCATGCGTGATTTTGGATGTATTCAGTCTCCGCAGCATGCATTTATCTTAAATCTTGGTCTGGAATCGCTTCATGTGAGAATGCCGAGACATGTGGAGAACGGACAGGCAGTTGCTGAGTTTCTTAAGGAGCAGCCACAGGTAGCTCATGTTAATTATCCGGGTCTTAAAGGAGATCCTTATTATGAGAGAGCACAGAAGTATATGCCAAACGGCGGCTGCGGTGTTGTTTCCTTTGAATTAAAGGGAGGAAGAGAGGCTGCAGAGAAGTTTATGAAGAGCCTGAAGCTTGCTGCCATTGAGACGCATGTGGCAGATGCAAGAACCTGCTGCCTGAATCCAGCAACCTCAACGCACCGCCAGATGAATGATGAACAGTTAAAGGAAGCAGGTATTCCGGCAGGACTGATCCGTATCTCCTGCGGTCTGGAGGATAAGAAGGATCTGATCGCAGATCTGAAGCAGGCCCTTGAGGCAGTCTGAAACCATAGTCTTGACACAGGGTCAGATGGTGATTTAATATAAGTTTAATACACCAAAGAAAGGCTTGTGTTTAGTTTAATGACAGAGACAAAACAGATACATAAAATAAAACCGCAGGGAGAGTCGTTTGCAGATCTGGCAGAGGAACTTTTCCTGTGGGCGAAGGAAGAGACGTTTCCCAAAAATGTCAGCGCAGATGCAGCACGCATTCTGCAGGCGCAAAGGCAGCGTCTTCGTGAAAAAGGTCTTGAGATGGAGTATGCAATGACATCTCAGGACTTTTTTTCGGATGCAGGAAAACAACATTCCCTTTTTCTGCATTGGCTGTGTGAAGGAGATATTATATTCCGGTCAGACCGGAGACGGCCGTATAAGCTTTTGAAACGACTGCGGCTTCAGGCGGTGGCGCGTTATCAGGGACGCGGTTATCTTATTCATCAGTTATATTTTCAGAGAGAACATGGCAGTGACTGGAAGAGAAGCTTCCGGCGCATATTAAAATGCTTCGGCATCGGTGCGGGCGCAGGATTTGTTGTTTCGCTATACCGGATTCTGGCTTTAAACAGCCTGGACTATGCAAGCCTCCTGATTGATCCGCTGGTGGGTGCGCTCCTGCTTTATGTCGTATATGCGGTGGGACAGTTGGGAAAGCTATTGGTGGAAGGTGTTCGGACGATGCCGTTGATCCGCAGGAGCGGTCAGACGCGCATGGAGATCACATCGGTAATGCAGTTGTTAAATCATGATTTTTCGTTTCATGAATTTGAGGCAGAATTAGTAAACCTTTTACAGCGGGTATTATTTGAGAAGGACATTTCAGATATTGCGCAGTATGAACCAGAGGCACGGGAGGGCTGTCTGGGAGATATCATATACAGTGAATATACAGGAATGATGATCTTTCGTGGATATCATTCAGAGGAATCCGTCTGTACGTTGCATGTTGATCTGTACATGCAGGATGTATATATGACCGGTGGCAGATTCCGTCAGAGAAGAGATCTGTTCCATATAACGGTCAGAAAGGATCTGTCCGCAAAATCGGACAGATCGAAACGCTGGAGTATGCAGGCAATGTGGAGGGAAGCATAGAGATCGGAGGAAGATTCATGAACAATAAATATGATTTTGACAAGGAGATCAATCGGAGAAATACAGGTTCCCTGAAATGGGATGTGCCGGAAAACGAACTGCCGTTATGGGTGGCAGATATGGATTTTGAGACGGCACCGGCCGTCAGAAAAGCACTTCAGAAGAGAGTAGAGCATGGTGTGTTTGGGTATTCCGTTCTGCCGGACTGTTGGTATCAGGCTTATCAGGACTGGTGGAAGAAACGCCATCATCTGGAGATTGAAAAGGACTGGCTGATCTTTTGCACCGGTGTGATCCCGGCTTTATCAACTGCAGTACGCAAGCTGACAACGCCGGGGGAGAAGATTCTGATCCAGACGCCGGTATACAATATTTTCTTTAATTCGATCATCAACAATGGAAGATTTGTGGTGGAGAGTCCGCTTGCCTATGAGAATGGCAGATATACGATCAACTGGGAGGATCTGGAGACGAAATTATCGGATCCGCAGGTGTCCATGATGATCCTGTGTAATCCGCACAATCCGGTAGGAAATATATGGGATGCAGACACCTTATCGCGGATCGGTGAGCTGTGCCGGAAGCATCATGTAGTTGTGTTCTCGGATGAGATCCACTGTGATCTGACGGCACCGGGGAAGGAATATATTCCGTTTGCGTCAGTATCTGATGTGTGCGCGGCGATCAGTGTGACGGCGATCGCACCGACAAAGGCATTTAATATTGCGGGACTGCAGACGGCGGCGGTTATGGTTCCGGATCCGCTCCTGCGCCACAGAATGTGGAGAGCGTTGAACACAGACGAAGTGGCAGAGCCGAATGCATTTGCCGTGGACGTGGCTGTGGCAGCCTTCGAGGAAGGCGGCGAGTGGCTGGATGCGCTCCGCGAATATCTTCAGGAGAATAAGAAGGCTGCGGTACAATTTATTCAGACGGAGATGCCGATGATCACAACAGGCTCCCTTGATGTGACATATCTTATGTGGCTTGACTGCAGTCAGGTGACGGATGACAGTGAAAAGCTGTCTGTATATCTGCGTGAAAAGGCAGGTGTTTATCTGTCAGAGGGCAATATCTTTGGCGGAAACGGAGCACAGTTTTTAAGATTGAATACGGCAACGACACGAAAGAATCTTATGGAAGGGTTAAGACGTTTCAAGAAGGGCATCGAGGGCAGGTGTCATGAAAAGGAATCATAAATAATATGAAAAACGACAAAAGTGCAGAGCTGCTGGAGGGATTGAGAGCGGGAAGAAAGCTTTCCTTGCAGCAACAGCTTCTGCTGATCATTCATTTAAGCGTTCCGGCGATCTTTGCACAGATATCCTCGATCGTGATGGAATACATTGATGCATCCATGGTGGGAAGGCTCGGTGCAGACGCATCGGCATCCATCGGACTGGTAGCATCCAGCACATGGCTTTTAGGTGGTCTTACCTCTGCATTTAACACGGGCTTCAGCGTGCAGATCGCACATCGGATCGGAGCCGGGGATGACGTTGGGGCAAGGCGGATCATGAAGCAGGGACTTGCAGTGGCATTGTTATATAGTCTGGTTCTGCTGTCGATCGGCGCCGGCATCAGCCGGACACTTCCGGAATGGCTTGGCGGAGAAAGCCGGATCTGTCAGGATGCATTTCATTATTTTCTGATTTATTCACTGGCACTGCCGGTTATGCAGATGAACCTGGCGGCGGGAGCTATGCTGCAAAGCAGCGGGAATATGCGTCTGCCAAGTATTCTGCATGTGCTGATGTGCTTTTTGGACATGTTGTTTAATATGTTCCTGATCTTTCCGGGACACAATATCCGTCTGGCGGGAATTACGCTGTTGATACCTGGGATGGGACTCGGTGTGCTTGGAGCAGCACTTGGAACAGCACTGGCGCAGCTTGTGATCATGATCTGTATGATGTATTTTCTGCTTGCCAGATCACCCGCACTTCATCTTAGGACGGGGGAGAAGCTGTGCTTTCACCGGAAGGATCTTAAAAGGGCCGTTTGCATTTCCGTTCCCGTGGCAGTGGAGCAGTTTATCATGAGCGGGGCGCAGATCATGTCGACAAGAATTGTTGCGCCGCTTGGCATGATCGCGATCGCAGCCAATTCATTTTCCATTACTGCGGAGAGCCTGTGCTATATGCCGGGCTATGGGATTGGTTCAGCGGCAACGACATTGATCGGTCAGAGTGTCGGTGCGGGACGTCATGATCTGACCAAGAGACTGGGATGGATCGCTACCGGCTTTGGTATGGCGGTGATGGCAGTCAGCGGGGCAGCGATGTATCTGATCGCACCATGGATGATCGCGGTGCTGTCACCGGATGTGGCAATTCGCGCTCTCGGTGCGCAGGTGCTTCGGATCGAGGCGTTTGCGGAGCCGATGTATGCGGCTTCGATCGTGGCATCGGGTGTGTTTCGTGGAGCCGGTGATACGTTGATTCCGAGCTGCCTGAATTTTTGCAGCATGTGGCTTGTGCGTTTGCCGCTGGCAGCCTTTCTGGCTCCACGGCTGGGACTTCGCGGTGTATGGATCGCCATGTGTATTGAGCTGTGCATCCGTGGCGTTCTTTTTCTAATGCGACTGGCATTCAGCAAGAGCTGGGACAAGGCGGACAAAAGGCACGGAACAAAGCAGCTGACATAAAATAGGAAAAAGGGTTTGGTGCTTTTCTTTTGGCGCAGGATGATGTATAATTGTTCTGGTTAAGGAGAATAGTGTGAATAGAAAGGCATTGGATTGTTAATATGAAGGAGAATTACAATGCAGGAGATCAAAGAACAAAGATTAACAGGGGAAAGGGCATTATTCCGCAGCAAAGACCTTTCTATTGAATATTCGATATTTGCAGATGGCGAATCACCGTTAAAGGAGAGCAGAGATATTTCGCTGAAGAACACATCCTTTCAGTGGAAGTATCCATTATGGTACTGTCGTAATATTACCGTTCAGGACTGTGATTTTGCGGAGATGGCAAGAGCAGGGATCTGGTATACGGACAATATTACCGTGGCAGACACACTGTATGAGGCTCCGAAGGGCTTTCGACGCGTGAAGGGACTTACTTTACGCAATGTAGATCTTCCTCATGCGGAGGAAACACTGTGGCACTGCAGTGATGTGACGCTGGAGAATGTAGTGGCAAAGGGTGATTACTTTGCTATGAACTGCGATCATATGAAGCTTGATCAGTTCCGTCTTGTCGGCAATTACTGCTTTGACGGATGCCATGATGTGGAGGTGCATCATGCGAAGATGCTTTCCAAGGATGCATTCTGGAACTGTGAGAACATTATGGTATATGATTCTTATATCTGCGGAGAATATCTGGGATGGAATTCCAGAAATGTCACATTTGTAAATTGCGTGATCGAGAGTCTTCAGGGCATGTGTTATATGGACAATGTTGTCATGAAAAATTGCAGACTTTTAAATACAACACTCGCATTTGAGTATTCTACAGCAGACGTAGAGACTGCGGGACGGATTGAAAGCGTGAAGAATCCATCCGCAGGCGTGATCAGGGCAGGGGAGATAGGAGAATTGATATTGAATGAAAAGGAGATTGATCCTGCGAAGACAACAATCATTACAGTAGATTGATGCCGCTGTCTGACAGGATTGTTTCATAAGGGAGACGATAACGTTGAGAAAAAGAATCGCTATTTTATCCTCGCAGCTGGAGGAAAATTATCAGGCAAATTTCATGCAGGGATTTCTCGCAAAGGCGTTTGCATTTGATTATGATGTCTGTACATTTGCCACATACCGGAAATATCAGGATACGTCAGAGCGTGAAGTCGGGGAGACAAGCATTTTCTCGCTGATTGATTATGATGCCTTCGATGGAGTTGTGGTACTCCCGGAGACATTGCAGACGCCGGGACTGATGCTTACTCTGGAGCAGGATTTCCGGGAGAAGTTTCAGGGAAAGATTCTGTATGTTGACCGAAAGAGCGACGAGTACAATTATATCATGCTGGATCATTATCATCCGATCAAGCGGATGATCGCGCATCTGATCGAAGAACACGGAATCAAGGATATTATGTATCTGACAGGACCGCGTTATAATGCACATTCCGAGCAGAGACTGCAGGGGTTTCTTGACTGTATGAAGGAGCATGACATTGATGTCCGGGAGGATCAGATTTTTTATGGGGATTACTGGTATGACGGCGGCAGGGATATGGTGAAGAAGCTGTTTGATGATGGCCGGGCACTGCCGCAGGCGATTGCCTGTGCCAATGATCTGATGGCAATCGGCGTAGCAGAGGCACTGGCGGAGCGGGGCGTACGGGTACCGGAGGATATTGCTGTGATCGGGTATGATTCTGTGCCGGAGGGAAAGGAAAGTCCAAGTCCGATCACCTCGATGGATATTCCCTCCAGAGAGTTCGGAGAATATGCGGCAGCATGCATGGATAGTCTTTTGAAGCAGGAAAGTATGCCGGAGTTTGAATATGAGGCTCCGTTGTTTATCGGTGGAAGCTGTGGCTGTCACTGTGAGAGTGTGATCCCCCGGCGGATCGTCAGAGAGCAGTGGTCCACGGAGGTTTCCAGGAAAAGCTTGTATTCCAACTTTAATCATCTGACAGAGGACTGGATCTCGCAGAATTCATTTCCGGAGCTGATGGATTCCGTTCAGACATACAGTTATCAGATCCGCGAGTTTGACAGCTTTCATATCTGCGTTAATGATCTGTGGATCCGGGAGGATAAACCGGCAAGTGTAAATATCATCAAGGGACATTATACAGATCAGATTGCACCGGTATTACATTGTGGACACTCCGGTAAGGGGGAGGACAGGCTGAACTTTACCGAGAGTTTTCCACGTGAGCAGATGCTTCCGGAGATATATGAGGAAAGCGCAACACCGAAGGCGTATATTTTCAGTCCGCTTTATTTTGAAGATATGTGCTTTGGCTATGCGGTGCTTGGCTATGGCAATGAACCAAAGGCTTATGATGAGCGTTATTATATGTGGTTACATAACCTGATGATCGGTATGGAGTGCTTCCGCCGTATGGATGCACTGCAGAGAACCAATCAGAGAGTACAGGAGAAGAAGATCCACGATGAATTGACAGGAATGTTTAATTACACCGGTTTTGTGAAGCATTCCAAGCCGATGGTGGAACGCGCCTGCGAAGAGAATCGGTTTGTCAGTGTGCTGGCAATGGATATGGCGAATCTGGATAAGATTAACGAGAAGTATGGACGTACCGAAGGAGACAGAGCAATCCGTAAGGTTGCCGGGATCATTCAGCAGTGTGCGGATGAAGGGGCGATGTGCTGCCGTCTTGGTGATGATGAATTTATCATGGCAGAGCTGGTGGATGAGGCAAGTCATGAGAAGATCCATGAGGTGCGCCGCCGAATTGATCAGAGTCTGGAGGAGTATAATCAAAGTCCGCAGAGCCGGTACGAACTGCGCCTGTTTAGCGGAAGCAGAACGAAGCGTGTGAAGGATCTGGTGGAGATGGAGGATCTTGTCAATGCAGCGGTGATCCGCAAGAACGGTCATAAGGCGAGCGAGAAGAGGCTGCATGGAGATGTGACGCTTTCTGTACAGGAGCAGGAACAGGCGGCACAGGTTAAAAAGGTTCTTGACGAGAATCTTTTTACCTATCATTTTCAGCCGATCGTCAGTGCGAAGGATGGTTCTATTGTCGCCTATGAGGCATTGATGCGGGCACAGGTACAGCCGGGGATCTCACCGATCAATATCATCAAGTACGCCTCTCATCTGGAACGTCTTTATGATGTGGAGAGAGCGACCTTTTTCAATATCCTTCAGCTTGTGGATGAGCATGAGAATGAGTTCGCAGGCCGGAAGATCTTTATCAACAGTATTCCGGGAAGCCAGCTTTCCGGGGAAGAGGCACAGATGCTGGAGAAGAAGTTGACGAAGCATGCCAATCGCGTGGTTGTCGAACTGACAGAGCAGACGGAGGCCGATGACAAGACGCTTGCCGATATGAAGAGCGGATATGAGAAGCTTGGCATTGAGACTGCTGTTGATGATTATGGTACAGGATATTCCAATATTGTGAATTTACTGCGCTATATGCCCAATTATGTGAAAGTAGACCGTATGCTTCTGACGGGTATTCAGGACAATCCACAGAAACAGCATTTTGTCAAGGATATCGTGATCTTTGCGCATGAAAACCATTTTCAGGTTCTGGCTGAGGGCGTTGAGACCTCGCAGGAGCTTGAGACGGTGATCCGCCTTGGTGTGGATCTGATCCAGGGCTATTATACGGCAAAGCCGAATCCGGAGATCCTGACCAGCATTGACCGGAATGTACAGGAGGAAATCTGCAGATATCAGAAAGAATCCGCATAAAACAGAATCCAATAAAAATGCCCGAACCGGCAAATATATTGATCATCCATTGTCAGATTTCAAGATCCGACGATGGAAGTCATATAACGGTTCGGGCATTTATTTTTCTTAAAATGTGTTTTTAGGAGCGGCATTCCGGCCGGAATGTGAATTATTCACCAAACAGCTTTACGCCGTCCTCCTGTCCATAGACCGCAAAGCCGTCAAAACCCTGTGCCTCCAGCTTGTTCAGATATTTACCAAGCTTTTTTGGACGGGCAATTACAGATACGATATAGTCGTTGCGAAGATCCTCTGCGTAGATCAGAGCCTCGGCGTAGGTATCTGCATCATAGAATACAGCAATCTTTTTCTTGCGGTTTGGAATCGAGTAGTTCTGCTCCATGAGAATACCAAAGATACGTTCAAAACCAATGGAAAATCCAACGGCAGGAATATCTTCATTTAAGAACTTACCGATCAGGTTGTCATAACGTCCGCCGCCTGCGACTGCGCCGCTGTAGCCTGCAGCTTCCACCTCGAAGATCGTGCCGGTGTAGTAACCCTGACCACGGACGAGGGAAGGACAGAACTCAACCGGGATCGCACCCTTTGATACCTTTGTGACAGCATCGATAATGCGCTGAAGCTCTGTGACATAAGATGCGTCACAGACATTTGCAACAGATTCCAGAGTCAGGGATCCGTCTGCAAACAGTGCGATGAATTTATCGATGCCGGTCTGGTCAAAACCGTTTTCCTCTAACTCCGCTTTTACACCGTCGATACCGATCTTATCCTGCTTATCAAAAATAATGGCGAGTTTTTCGTTGTCTTCCTTTGCAAATCCTGCGTAAGCGAAAATATCGCTTAAGATACGGCGGTCATTGATCTTTACCTTATAATCGGTAAGACCGACGCGGTTTAATGCCTTTGTTGTTGTCAGGATCAGCTCGATCTCTGCGTCTCGGGACTCATTGCCGATGATATCGATATCGCACTGCATAAACTCGCGGAGACGACCCTTTTGTGGACGTTCAGCACGGTATACACGATCCATCTGGATCACCTTGAACGGTGAGAGAAGCTCGTTGCGGTTGTTGGCATAATAACGGGAGAGCGGAAGCGTCAGGTCGTAGCGAAGACCCATATCCGCCAGTTCCTTCTCGGTAGGATGATCACCGGCAAGGGCACTTTCCAGCTTTTTGCCCCTCTTCAGAATCTTAAAGATCAGATTAAGGTTTTCACCACCCTCGCTTTTGTCGAGGTTTACGGAGTCCTCGATGATCGGGGTAGTGATGCGCTGAAATCCGGCGCTGCTGTATGTTTCCATAATAATATTCTGCAGGAAATCACGGATCTCGGTTTCCTTTGGAAGGTAATCCCTGGTTCCCTTGACTGGTGTAGCTTTCATAATTGACATCCTTTCTGTTTATAATGTATCTTACCGGAAACGGTGAGATTAAGATCTTGCGAACAGTAACGATTTTATCACAGCAGGCATGAAATCACAAGTCCGGTTTGACTTATGTTTTAGAATAGTGTAAAATCGGAGAAAATGCGAAAGAGAATCATACGTGTTTTCAGAAAAAGTTATTTTGGAGGTCATCATGGATAAGAAGTTAAAAGTAGGTATCCTTGGCGGTACCGGAATGGTAGGACAGAGATTCATCTCTTTGCTTGAGAATCACCCTTGGTTTGAGGTTGTTGCGATTGCAGCCAGCCCAAGAAGTGCAGGCAAGAAGTACGAGGAAGCAATCGGTGGACGCTGGAAAATGACAACACCGATGCCGGAGGCAGTTAAGAACATCATTGTTGAGGATGTCAGCAATGTTGAAGAGGTTGCTTCCAAGGTAGATTTCGTATTCAGCGCAGTAGACATGAGCAAGGACGAGATCAAGAAGATCGAGGAAGAGTATGCAAAGACTGAGACACCTGTCGTATCTAATAACAGTGCCCACAGATGGACTCCTGACGTACCGATGGTAGTGCCGGAGCTGAATCCGGAGCACTTAGAGGTTATAGAGTCACAGAAGAAGCGTCTTGGTACAACAAGAGGTTTCATCGCAGTAAAGCCAAACTGCTCTATCCAGAGTTATACACCGGCTCTTCATGCATTAAAGAAAGCCGGCTATGAGCCAAAGACAGTTGTTGCTACAACCTATCAGGCGATTTCCGGAGCAGGTAAGACGTTTAAGGACTGGCCGGAAATGGAGGGCAATATCATCCCATTTATCGGTGGTGAGGAAGAGAAGAGTGAGCAGGAGCCACTTCGTATCTGGGGTCACATCGAGAACGGTGAGATCGTGAAGGCAGACGGTCCTGTTATCACAACACAGTGTATCCGCGTTCCTGTACTCAATGGTCATACAGCAGCTGTATTCGTTACCTTCGAGGAGGGCAAGAAGCCTTCTAAGGAAGAGATCATCCGTGTATGGAGAGAGTATTCGGGAGTGCCACAGGAGCTTAAGCTTCCAAGCGCACCGGAGCATTTTATCCAGTATCTGGAGGATGACAACCGCCCACAGGTTTCCATGGATGTTGACTATGAGAACGGATTTGGTGTATCTATGGGACGTCTCCGTGAGGATACAGTATTTGATTACAAGTTTGTTGGTTTATCCCACAATACCGTCAGAGGAGCAGCAGGCGGAGCAGTTCTTACCGCAGAGCTTCTGACAGCAAAGAAGTATATCACTGCGAAATAATCAGGCAGATTTCGATTGCAGTATTGAAAAGCACGTTTTGGTGAGTATGAGGGAGTGAGGTGGCTGCATGAATGCATATAGGATTCTGGTGAAGGGGATTGTCAAAAAGGATGACAGATATCTGATTGTGGAAAAGTGGTACGATGATAATATCATGGATCCGTATCAGTGGGAATTTCTGGATGGGGAAGCCGAATTTGGCGAGTCGCCGGATGTGGCTGTTGTCCGCATGATCCAGGAGCAGACAGGGCTTACCGCAGAGATTGACCGGATCTTATATACATGGACATTTATGGTTGGCTCCGTGTGCAGTCTCGGTCTAACCTACCTTTGTTACACCGACATGGAAGAAGAGGATGTGCAGCTTTCTGAGGATCTGCACGACTGCCGATGGGTATCCGCGGACGAGTTTGGAGATTACATCTCCAATAAGAGAATGTTAGAGGATATCGACAAGGCAGAATTATATTAAAAGATAAGGGGTGTCAATGCCGTAAGGCTGACATCCCTCTTTTTCGTGATATGAGAGAGGACGGTGATTGGATGAAGATACTGATCAAAAATGGAAAACTGGTTGATCCGGCCAATGATGTGGATGCATTTTATGATGTTCTGATCGATGGTGATAAGGTTGCCGATGTGGCACAGGATATTGATCCGGAGGTGTTAGGAGAAGGTGACAGACTGATCGATGCCTTTGGTAAGGTAGTTATGCCGGGCTTTATTGACCTTCATGTGCATCTGCGCGAGCCGGGCTTTGAATATAAGGAGACGATTCAGACAGGCTGTGCTGCAGCAGCGCGCGGTGGCGTAACAACGATCTGTCCGATGCCGAACACGAAGCCGGTGATCGACAGTCCGGAGAGGGTGAAGGATCTTCTGGAGAGAGCGAAGGATGCGTCGGTGCATGTTCTTCCAATCGGTGCTGTTACCGTTGGTCAGGAGGGCAGGGAGCTGGCAGATATCGAGGGCATGTTAAATGCCGGTATTGTGGCACTCAGCGAGGATGGAAAGTCCGTGATGGACAGTCTTTTGTTCCGTCATGCGATGGAGCAGGCAGCGCAGTATGAGATTCCGATGTTTTCCCACTGTGAGGACAAGCCGCTTGTGGACGGAGGTGTTATGAATGCCGGCGAGAAGGCGGAGGAGCTTGGACTTCCGGGCATCACAAATGCTGTTGAGGACGTGATCGTAGCGAGAGATATTCTGATCAGCAAGGAGACAGGTGCGAAGCTTCATCTGTGCCACTGTTCGACATCGGACAGTGCGGTGTTAGTCGGTATGGCAAAGGATCAGGGGCTCCGGGTGACCGCAGAGGTTTGCCCGCATCATTTCACGATGTCCGATCAGGAGATCACAGAGGATGATGGCAGATTCAAAATGAACCCGCCGCTTCGCAGTCCGAAGGATGTGCAGGCGTTAAAGGATGCTCTTGCGTCCGGTGTGATGGATGTGATCTCAACCGATCATGCACCACATGGCGCTGAGGAGAAAGCACAGAGTATGTTGAAGGCTCCGTTTGGAATTGTGGGACTTGAGACATCCTTTGCACTGGGATTTACAGAGCTGGTGCAGGGAGGCTGTCTGTCCTTGTCGCAGCTCGTTGAGAAGATGAGTGTGAATCCGGCAAGAGTGTTAGATATTGACAAGGGTAATCTCGCACCCGGCAAAATTGCGGATCTTGTGATCGCGGATGTAGAGCATCAATATGAGATTAACAGTGCTTCGTTTGCTTCCAAGGGAAAGAATACACCGTTTGACGGACGTAAGGTGACGGGACGCGTGGTAACAACGATTGTGGATGGAAAGATCGTATACGAAGAAGGAAGATCATGAATCAGGAAAGGAACAGGTAATTAAAATGATCAATAAGTTAGTAGAGCAGATTCAGAAAAAGGATGCACCGGTTGTAGTAGGTCTTGATCCGATGCTTGGCTATGTGCCGGAGCATCTGACGAAGAAAGCATTTGAGGAGTATGGAGAGACTTTGGAAGGAGCAGCAGAGGCAATCTGGCAGTACAATAAGGGAATCGTGGATGCGGTATATGATCTGATTCCTGCCGTAAAGCCTCAGGTTGCAATGTATGAGCAGTTTGGTATTCCGGGCATGATCGCCTTCAAGAAGACCGTGGATTACTGTAAGGAGAAAGATCTTGTCGTGATCGGTGATATCAAGCGTGGTGATATCGGGTCTACTTCTACGGCATATGCAGTTGGACATCTGGGTAAGGTGACAGTCGGAAGCAAACAGTATTACGGCTTTGATGAGGATTTTGTTACAGTGAATCCATATCTGGGAAGTGACGGAGTGAATCCGTTTATTGATGTATGTAAGGAAGAAAAAAAGGGAATCTTTGTGCTGGTTAAGACCTCTAATCCATCCAGCGGAGAGTTTCAGGATCGTCTGATCGACGGACGTCCGCTTTATGAGTATGTTGGTGAGAAGGTTAACGAGTGGGGCAGCCAGTGTATGGGTGATACCTACAGCTATGTCGGCTGTGTGGTTGGTGCTACTTATCCGGAGATGGGGAAGATCCTTCGTAAGATCATGCCAAAGGCATACATTCTTGTGCCGGGCTATGGAGCACAGGGTGGTAAGGCATCCGATCTTGCCCCTTACTTCAACAAGGATGGACTTGGTGCGATCGTAAATTCGTCCCGTGGAATCATCTGCGCCTATAAGCAGGATAAATATGCGAAGTTCGGCGCAGATCATTACGCAGAGGCATCCAGACAGGCAGTGATCGACATGATCGAGGATATTAACGCAGGACGCAGATAAGTTCGCGGCTCAGGATACATCTGTAGCGAGAAGCTGCAGTGTTATGGCAGAAATGGAGACAAGAATGGCAGAGAAAAAGAAATGTATGGCGGTGATCGTAAGCCAAAGTAAGATTTCCGAGGGAATCTACAGCATGTGGCTTCAGTTCCCCGGGGATTATAATATTGCGGCACAGGCTGTGCCGGGTCAGTTTATTTCCATGTACTGTGCGGAGGGAAGCAGACTGCTTCCAAGACCGATCAGTATCTGTGAGATTGATGCGGAGGGAAGAAAGCTTCGCGTTGTTTACCGTGTGGCAGGAAAAGGAACAAAGGAGTTTTCTGCTATGGGTGAAGGAGATCAGATCCCGGTGATCGGACCTCTTGGCAATGGATTTACGAGAAAGGAAGGAAAAGCAGTTTTGATCGGTGGAGGAATCGGAATCCCGCCGATGCTTGCCCTGGCTGAGGCACTTCACGCAGAGGGCGTGGAGGTGTCTGTGGTGCTTGGATACCGGGACAGCGATCTTTTCCTGAAGGAAGAATTTACTCGGTATGCGTCTGTCTATGTATCTACAGAGGATGGCAGTGTTGGAACGAAGGGGAATGTCATTGATGCGATCCGTGCAAATGAGCTGGAAGCAGACACAATCTATGCCTGCGGACCAATGCCGATGCTTCGCGGAGTGAAGGCATATGCGGCAGAGAAGAAGACAGAGGCACAGATATCCATGGAGGAGAGAATGGCGTGCGGCATAGGTGCATGTCTGGGATGTGTCTGCCAGTCTACAGATGTAGACGGACACAGTCATGTACATAACAAGCGTGTGTGCAAGGATGGTCCTGTCTTTAATGCGAAGGATGTTACATTGTGATCGTGTGTCTGTAATCGGTGTTTGCCGGATTTGATCGGACAGACAGTACAGAGCAGACAGCTTATAGGACATGGAGGATGAATATGAATTTATCAGTTGATTTTGCCGGAGTACCGATGAAGAATCCGGTGACAACAGCATCAGGAACCTTTGGCTCCGGTGCAGAGTATGGAGAATATGTGGATCTGAACCGTCTGGGAGCAGTTACCACAAAGGGTGTTGCCAATGTGCCATGGCCGGGTAATCCGACGCCGCGTGTATGTGAAACCTACGGTGGTATGTTAAATGCTATCGGACTTCAGAATCCGGGCATTGATGTTTTTATTGAGAGAGACATTCCTTATCTGAAGCAGTTTGATACAGGAATCATTGTAAATGTGTGCGGTCATACCACAGAGGAGTATCTTGAGGTGGTAGAGCGCCTGGCAGACCAGGATGTTGATCTGCTTGAGATCAATATTTCCTGTCCGAATGTCAAGGAGGGTGGTATTGCTTTTGGTCAGAATCCAAAGCTGGTTGAGAAGATCACGGCGGACATTAAAAAGCGCGCAAAACAACCGGTGATCATGAAGCTGAGTCCGAATGTGACGGACATCACAGAGATGGCGAGAGCGGCAGAAGCAGGTGGTGCCGATGCTCTTTCACTGATCAATACACTGACCGGAATGAAGATCGACATCAACAGACGCTGCTTTGCATTGGCCAATCAGACCGGCGGTATGTCCGGTCCGGCAGTCAAGCCGGTGGCGGTCCGCATGGTATATCAGGTGGCACAGGCAGTGAAGCTTCCTGTGCTTGGCATGGGAGGTATCCGCACAGCGGAGGATGCACTGGAATTTATTATGGCAGGTGCTACGATGGTGGCGGTCGGAACGGCGAACTTTAACAATCCGGCGGCAACGATCGATGTGATCGAGGGCATTGAGCAGTTTATGAAGGAGAATCATGTGGAAGATATTCATGAGCTGATCGGCTGTGTTCACGCTTAATAAATACAGGAATATTTAACATTATCTTTACACTTGCAGTGGGCTATGATATGATGAAATCTGTGCGAGCAAGCTTATTTGCAAGCAACAGATTCCGGTCCGGCATTTTGGTGACCGGAGAGGAAAGCAACAGACAGTAATACGAGGAAGGAGTTACATAATGAAGAAGAAAATACTGGCAATGGTACTTTCACTGGCAATGTGCTGCAGTATGACGGCATGTGGAAGTGCAAATAAGGACACGGCAACAAGCGACGGCGCTTCATCTGATAAGAAGGCAGCTTCCAAGAACGACAATGGCTCTGATCTTGCTTACATTCAGGATAAGGGAACACTGATCGTTGGTATCACGGATTTTGAGCCGATGGATTATCAGAAGGGTTCTGATGAGTGGATCGGTTTTGATGCGGATATGGCGAATGCATTTGCAAAGAGCCTCGGCGTTAAGGCTGAGTTCGTAGAGATTGACTGGGATAACAAGGTTCTGGAGCTTGATGCAAAGTCCATCGACTGTGTATGGAACGGTATGACACTTACCGATGAGGTGACAAGCTCTATGGCATGCACCAATGCATACTGCAATAACGCACAGGTGGCAATTGTCAAGGCAGCAGACAAGGATAAGTACAGCACCGTAGAGAGTATGAAGGATCTGAACTTTGCGGTTGAGGCAGGCTCTGCAGGAGAGAAGGAGCTTTCCAAGCTTGGTTACAATTATACATCCGTAAAGGCACAGGCTGATGCGCTGATGGAGGTTTCCGCAGGTACCTCTGATGCGGCAGTGATCGATTCCCTGATGGCAGCAGCAATGGTTGGTGAGGGAACCGGTTATGAGAAGCTTACTTATACAGCAAGCTTTAATAGCGAGGAGTATGGTGTAGGTTTCCGTAAGGGATCTGACATGGCAGACAAGTTAAATGACTTCTTTGCTGAGAGCTACAAGGATGGCAGTATGAAGAAGACAGCCGAGAAGTATGGTGTTCAGGCTGCACTTATTGAACAGTAATATAATCATGCAGGGCTGCCGTGATGTTACATCTGCGGCAGCTTTTGCCATGCAAAGAGAGAAATAATAAAAGGCAGGTATAATAATGTCAACGATCATGGAACAGATGCCCATCGTATTTCATGCATTAAATGTGGGCTTTTTACAAACATTAAGGCTATTTTTTGTAACGCTTTTAGGAGCCTTTCCACTTGGACTGGTCATCGCATTCGGATCTTTATCCGGTTTTCGTCCACTGAAGTATCTCACAAGACTGTTTGTGTGGATCATTCGTGGAACGCCTCTGATGATCCAGCTTCTGATCATCTATTATTTTCCGGGACTTGTTCTTGGACAAACGATCTGGAGCGGCGGTGAGGACGGAAGATTCATGGCGGCAGCTGTTTCCTTTATTATTAATTATGCGTGCTATTTTTCGGAGATCTACCGTGGTGGTATCCAAAGTGTGCCAAAGGGGCAGCAGGAGGCTGGCCTTGTACTCGGTATGACCAAAAGACAGATCTTTTTCAAGGTAACATTGTTACAGATGATCAAGAGGATTGTTCCTCCGATCTCCAATGAGATCATTACACTGGTTAAGGATACTTCTCTGGCGCGTATTATTGCGCTGCAGGAGATTATCTGGGCAGGTCAGGCATTCCTGAAGGGCTCCAACGGAATTTCCGGACAGATCTGGCCGTTGTTCTTTACTGCGGTTTATTATCTGGTATTTAGCGGTATTCTTACTCTGTTCCTTGGATGGCTGGAGAGAAAGCTGGAATATTTCAAATAGGAGGACAATGTCATGGCAATATTAGAAGTACAAAATATCGAGAAATCCTTTGACCGAACACCGGTATTAAAGGACATTTCCTTTTCGTTGGAGCAGGGACAGGCTCTGGCGATCATTGGTTCCTCCGGTTCCGGCAAGACAACACTGCTTCGTTGTCTGAACTTTCTGGAGAAACCGGATAAAGGAAGGATCGTTGTTCAGGGAGAGACGCTTTTTGATGCAGAGGATGCAACCTCTATCAAGGAGAAGGATATCCGCATGAAGCGGCTTCACTTTGGTATGGTTTTTCAGGCGTTTCATTTGTTTCCGCAGTACACAGCACTGCAGAATGTTATGCTGGCAAGACAGCTTCTCGAAAAGGGCAAGCCGGGCTTCAAGGAAAACAAAAAGAAAATCTACGAAGAAATTGAGACAGAAGCTAAAGAACTTTTAGACAAAATGGGATTATCGGACCGGATGCAGCATTATCCGCATCAGCTTTCCGGCGGACAGCAGCAGCGTGTGGCAATCGCGAGAGCGCTTGCATTAAAGCCGGACATTCTTTGCTTTGATGAGCCGACCTCAGCACTGGATCCGGAGCTTACCGGGGAAGTTTTAAAGGTCATCCGCAGTCTTGCCGATCAGAATATGACCATGGTCATTGTCACACATGAGATGGCGTTTGCAAGAGATGTGGCGGATCAGGTTATCTTTATGGACAGTGGAGTGATCGTGGAGCAGGGCGACGCAAAGCAGGTGATCGAGAATCCACAGGAAGAGAGAACAAGACAGTTCCTGTCAAGATTTTCGCAGGGGATATAGTGTCTTTTAAATGAATAAGGAGGTATTTATAATGGAACAGTATAAGCAGGAATTTATCGAATTTATGGTGGAGAGTAATGTGTTGAAGTTTGGTGACTTTACACTGAAGAGTGGTCGTAAATCTCCATTTTTTATGAATGCGGGAGCTTATGTGACAGGCGCACAGCTTCGTAAGCTGGGACAGTATTATGCGAAGGCGATCCATGAGCATTACGGGGATGATTTTGATGTGCTTTTCGGACCGGCATATAAGGGAATCCCACTCAGCGTAGCTACGACAATGGCATTTGACGAGCTGTATGGCAAGGAGATTCGCTACTGTTCTAACCGTAAGGAAGTCAAGGATCATGGAGATACCGGCATTCTTCTGGGAAGCAAGATCAAGGATGGAGATAAAGTTGTCATCATTGAGGATGTTACGACATCCGGTAAGTCCATTGAGGAGACATTCCCGATCATTCAGGCTCAGGGGGATGTGGAGATACTTGGACTGATGGTATCCTTAAACCGTATGGAGAGAGGTCTTTCCGGCAATGCCAGTGCCCTTGATGAGATTCAGGAGAAGTATGGCTTTGGCGCAAATGCGATCGTAACGATGGAGGATGTGGTAGAATACCTTTATAATAGGGAATGCCAGGGTAAGATCGTGATCGATGATACGATTAAAGCGGCGATTGATGCATATTATAAAGAGTACGGTTGTCAATAAATGATTCGTGGCGGTTTCTCAAACAGCGCGAAACCGTTCATAAATGAAATGGAGGAGGGACCTTATGGCAGAGAAGGTTTACAAAACAATGAAATCCGTGGGAGCATTTAGTCTGGTGACAGGGATTCTCCTGATCGTAGGCGGAATTGCTGCCGGTGTTGCCGTTATCATTAATGGAGCAAAGCTGCTTCATGCAAAGTCAGATCTGACATTTTAAAGAGATGGGATATTATTACTTAGGACTTTACAAAGACTTTTCCTGCATGGCAGGAGATTGTCCTTCGACCTGCTGTGCAGGTTGGAGGATTCGTATTGATAAGGAGGCAATGGAGAGATTTCAGGCATTGCCGGATCACAAACTGCGGGATGATATTCTGCAGCATGTCCGTAAGAAGGGACAGGACTGTTATTTCGCAAACCGTTCGGATGGAAGCTGTGCGATGCTTGATCCGGACGGTTTGTGCCGCATTCAGAGAAATACAGAGGAACAGATGCTGTGTGTTACCTGCCGCAAGTTTCCGAGACTGGCAGGAAGGGTAAATGGGGATCTGTGGATGTCCATGGCGGCATCGTGCCCGGTTGTTGCCAAGTATCTGCTTCAGCAGCCGGTCAGCTTTTACAGAACGGATGGACATGTTACCGGTAATGTGTCCCGGCAGGAGATTCCGAAGCTTTCCGGGGAGTATGGATCGCTGATAAGGCTTCTGAAAGAAGCCGGTGCAGACGAGCAGATACCGGATATGAGGGAACAGATCCGCAAAATGTGGAACCGCTACTGCAAAATGTACGACATTGTGAATGGATGTCTGGAAATCATGGCGTCATCGCCGGAGCTAAACTATCTGGATGGAAGCTTCGATTATTTTGAGGGCGAGCGTGAGACGTCAAAGATTCTGCAGGAAATGATGGATTTTGAGGAGAGGAACAGAGAGCTTCTACGGCGCTTCGCCGCCAATTATCTCTGCTACCGGGTCTATAGCTGCAGGCTGGAATATCCGGAAAGCAGTGATGCAGAGAATCAGTTTCGGATATTGGGAGAGTTTTTTGTGTTTATAATTTTGCGGTTTTCAAGAGATCTTGTATTGGGGCGGTCAGATGATGATATTGTGATTGCGGAAATCAACTGGATGTACCGCTTCTGTGTGCATGGACGGAAACGGTATGTGAAATTTGGAAAATTAGTCAGGGAAACATTCAAAAAAACAGAATATTTAGCCGAAATAATTAGTAGTATAACCGGAAGCGATTTTCAGGATGCAGTGTCAGAGTAGGCAAAATCAGAAAATGCCTTGTACCACACGGCATTTTCTGGCGTTTACGACAAAATACGACAGACTGATTTATTAAAAAAGTAGAAAAAATAAAAACCTCTTTACGAAGCCGTAAAATTATCATATGATTGTGATACCAAAACGGGTGAGGAGGAAATTTATGAAAATTGCATTTTGGAGCAATGTACGAAAGAACGGCGGAGTGTCGACCAATATGGTATGTATGGCGGCTGTTTCCGCAATTGCAGGGATGGGAAGAAGTGTTCTTCTGGAGAATCATTATAATGTGAATAATCTGAATGGTATGCTGCTATCACAGGACAAGATCGATATGCTGCATGAGACCGGACAGTATTATAACAAGTATGGGATTGAGTATATACTCAAAAGGCTTTATACGGGAGCACCCGGAGAGCAGTTGATTCGAAGAGCATCTATTCCTCTGTTATATTCAAGCATCTATTATCTTCCGCAAAGTTATATTGTAAATAGAGAAGTTTTTGACTATGAGTTTGAGCTGGCACATAAGGATCTGTTCCGCTGTCTGGAGAATATTTCCGATATGGTATTCATTGATACGGAATCAAAGGGCAATGCAAGCTCGGTACAGATCCTGGAGGAAGCTGATATTGTTGTGGTCAATATTGATCAGGAGCAGGCAGCATGGGACGATTTCTTTGAACACTTTGAGGGACTGGCGAGCAAATCAATCTTTCTGGTCGGGCAGTATGAAAAGGAAAATCCCTTTGATCTGGAACAGATCCGGAAGGAATACCGGATTCCCAAGGAGAGAATTGGTGCGGTTCCTTACAATATCGATCTGCGTATGGCAGCGGCCGAGGGAAGGATCATTCCGTTCCTGAACCGCAATTATCTGAGGAGCAGCCGTGCAGAGAACAGTGAGTTTATGAGTCAGTTAAAGCAGGCAGCTGTGATGTTGAAGGAAAATATCGTTCGGACGGGGAAGCAGGACGTGGCGAGCCGGTACAGAGCGGATGAAAGGAGGCGTCATGGACAGACATCATCCGTATTGGAAAAAAGATCCGGAGTTTAAATATACCTATTGCTTTGGACTTGGCGTAATGTCTATGGGACATATGAAGTCTATTATGGAAACGCAGGATTTCTTTGAGGAGCTTATGAGGTCGATCAATCTGGCGAAAGAGCAGGAACAGCAGATATTCTTTGACCTGAACAACCACTTTGATGAATGGGTTGACCATGTATTCGGAATGCTGCAGGGGAAAGAAGAACAGTATTGCTTTGTGCTTGATCTGTACAGCATCCTTTCTTTCGCATCCTGGGCGAAGGAATATTGTCAGGCAGTGCTGGAGGACTATCTGCAGGTGTTTCAGTTTTCAACGGCGGAGCGTGAATTTTTTGCGGCATTTGACCGCTGCCGGCAAATGGGCAGAGTTGAGGCTGCAGTAGAAGTATACCGCAGATTTGTGGAGCAGGGCTTCCGGATCAGGTATGATTTTCTGACCTGGTTCTTTCCGATGTTTCATCTGGAGGAGCAGCTGGAGGCGATGCGGATTCGTGACGGGGAGACGGTGATTCTGGACTATCCGGTTGTGATACAGGGAGATATTGAAGTAGATAAGGGTGGACGTCTGTTGATCCATGGAGCGGATATTCATATGAACGGCAGAGTGATCGTGCATGGTGGACGCTTTGTAGCAGATCACGGGCATATTGAGGTGATGGGCTGCTCTGCAGCATACTGGCTGACAATCGAGGAGTCCTCGGTTGTCACCCTCACAGACACCACAGTGAACTGTCAGGAGCACTGCGGCATGCTGCATCAGACAACGGGGTATCTTCTGATCCGTGAATGTTGGATTTGTCACACAGCAGGAGCCAGAGCAATCTCCTTTGAGGGCGATGCCATGAAGCTTGCAGATACGCATTTCTGCTATGGACAGGGAGGGATGTTATCGATTGAGGATGCTGCCAGTGCAGAGATCGTGGACTGTACCTTTAAGCATGCACAGGCAGAGTATGGAGGAGCTGTTTACGCGGATACCATACACGATGTTTTACTGCGCCGATGCAGTTTTGAGAGCTGTCATGCCAAATATCTGGCGGCGGCTGTGTACTTTAAGTATCAGAAGCTGGGGCAGCGCATTGAGGAATGCAGCTGCAGAGATTGCACGCCGCAGGAGCATCCGTTTTTTAACACACTTTGAGAGTGGGGATCTTACGGGAAAAGATCAGGAAGCTTCTGTTTGCAGTCTGGCAGACAAGAGTCCGTATAAGCATTTTGGGAAAGGCTGGTGATTCGTATGATCATAGGGAATCAGAAAAAGCTTTATTATAAAAAGAAATCCTGGCTGACGCCGAAGCATCCTCTGTACTTTGAATCGGAGGAATTTAAGATGTATTATGCGGCGGCAGTTATGATTCACGCTGCCATGAATCCGCAGGTGCCGCCGGAACAAAACTACGAACTGGACCGGCTGGTACACCGGGGGCTGGAGCTTCGGGCAGAACAGATGGCGCTGGCATTGAAGAAATCTGCAAATCCAAGCGAGGTGCTGGGATATCTTTGTGATCATATGGATTCTGATGAGAAACGTTATCTGTTGATGTTAGATCTGTACAATATATCTTCGGAGGATGATCCGTCTGAAAAGGAACAGGAAAATATAAGGCTTGTAATGCACATGCTTGAGATCCAGGAGAAGGCATCGAGGCTGTTAGCTCATTTTATACAGGCGGCTGGACAGGAGAAGGATGAACAGTGCCGTCGGATCTATCAGCAGATGACAGAAGCGAAGATGGAGCTGTCTCTGATGGAATTAAAATATTACCGGATGACATTATACGAGACCTCGCTGTGTACCCAGGAAGATCTTGATAAAGCCGGAAAGCTGCGGCTTGTAGACCGCTGTGAGATCCGGGAGGATATTGTTTTAAGGGATGGCATGGTGCTGCGGCTGGATCATGCCGTGGTGCGCATTTATGGCAATATTTCTATTGAAGGAGGTACCTTGATCGCTGAGAACAGTAAATTGATCCGTAAAAGTGATTCTCACCGGGCATGTGTCAATATTCGTCGTGCCGGAAAAGTGATCATGGAGCAGTGCGATATTGACTGCCGGAATTACGGAATGTTTCTACGGGCGCAGGATGGGGAGGCTGTCATTCGGGACAGCGAGATATATCATACGACAAGGGGAGCTGCGGTGCGTTTCTGGGGAAAGACACTGGAGCTTACCGGGACGGTTTTCCATCACTGTTATTCCAGAGAAAACGGTGGTGCAGTAATGGCGAGAGACGGAAAAGTAACGATCCGGCAGTGCCGTTTCTGGCATTGTGAGGCAGTTCGTGGCGGTGCTGTGTATATCAGACAGTCGATGGAGATAAGAGACTGCTTTTTTAAGAAATGTTATGCTTCCGAATATGGAGCAGCCGTCTTTTGCATTGGATGGATCGGAGATGGCGTGTCAGGTCTGCGATATCAGGAGTGTTTTCCGGAGAGAACGGAGACGATACAATATATCATTGCGCCGAGAGGTCTGGAGATTTCGGGAGAGTGTGAGATCGGGATCCATACGATCGTGGACTGCGAATTGCAGGTGCAGCCACAGGGAACTCTGCGGATCCATGATGCGGTCGTGTATTTAAGATATCCGATCCGGTGCAGAGGTTATCTGGAGATTGAGAAGTCGTTCGTGCGTGCGGATGATATGGAGGCAAATGACATGATCATACTGGAGCATGCAAGAGGCTGTACGGTCAAGGAAAGCAGATTGGACGGTATGGGCAGAAAGGGAGGCATTTTTGCAACCGGAAGCCGGATGGAGGCGTACCGGTCGGTTTTTTGTAATATGCGGGGCGGAAGAGCGATATTTAATGCATATTTTCCACAGATCACGCAATGTATTTTCAATTACTGTCAGAATGGCGGTGTACATTGTCAGAGTGGAGTTGTGGAGGGATGCCTGTTTGTGAACTGCCGGGGTAAGAGTGGCGCGGCGGTCACGATGCTTGGCAAGAAAGGTATGATCAATAACTGTCGTTTTGTCCGCTGTATTTCGGATATCAGTGGAGGAGCCGTGGACAAGGCGGTCGGAAGTCATCTTGAAAACTGTGAATTTCAGGATTGTACGCAGTGAGTTTTGAAGACGACTTGTATCCGGAATTTATTCAGAAGCTTCTTCAAAATGCCGTCATGTAGGAAAATCGTGTATAAATGCATGAAAAGCGTATCGCAGATTGTTATACTCTGTGATACGCTTTGTGTTTCTATACCCATACAGTGTAGGGGATGTAATATAAATTCCGATGACAGCGATATAAAACGCATGGTAAAGCCGTGAAAAGCAGGTTATGCCTCGGACGCTTCACCTTCCGTGGAACGGTCGCTGTCAGAAACTTCGTCCTCGTTGATCTGAGGAAGAAGATGAACCTTTACCTTGTCAATACGGTTTTTCTCAGCGGCGAGGACAATATATTCGGCAAAATTGTCGGAAACACGTTCTCCGGTTTTTGGAAAATGATCTAACAGGTTGATGATATGTCCGGCAATGGAATCATAATCCTCGGATTCGATATTGATTCCAAGCTCTTCATTGATATCATCCAGCTTGGCAACGCCTAGCAGAATGTAATTCTCATCATCCAGCTTTGTGATCTCATCCTCTTCATATCCATCATATTCATCGCGGATCTCACCAACGATCTCCTCGATCAGATCTTCGATAGTAAGCAGTCCGGCTGTGGCGCCGTATTCGTCAAGCACGATCGCCATGGGGATCGATTCCTGCTTCATTTCGAAGAAAAGCTCGGATATTTTCTTATATTCGTATGTGAAATAAGGTTCTCTCATGACATCAGAAATCTTAAAATCCTCATGGGATCCCTCGTAGAAGAAGATGTCCTTGAGATTGATAATGCCGATGATATTATCACGGCTTTCTTTATATACGGGCATTCGTGTGAATTTCTTTTTGCCGTAACATTCCATGAGCTCCTGATATGTAAGCTCAACGTTCGCAAATTCCACATCCATCTTCGGTACCATGACATCCTTGGCGAGCGAATCGCCAAAGTCTACCACGTTCGTGATCATTTCACGCTCTTCGCTTTCAATAACACCTTCCTCATGGCTGACATTAACCATTGTCAAAAGCTCATTCTCCGTGATCGCCGGTCGCGGCGACACATCGACACGTAAAAGCTTCAGTAAGCCAAAAGAAATCTGGTTCATCAGAAAGGAAACAGGGCGAAGAATCTGTGTCAGTGCATAGACAGGCTTCGCATAGATCAATGCCAGTTTCTCTGCATTGATTGTCGCCAATGACTTCGGAACGATCTCTCCAAAGATCAGGACCAGGATCGTCAGAATAGCAGTTGCCGCTCCGGTCAGGAGACTGGCAGATATCGGAAGCCCATTTCTCTGCGAAATACGAATCGCGTAAGAGGTCGTCAGCGAGGAAGCGGTCAGGTTCACGATATTGTTTCCAATCAGGATGCCGCTTAAAAGCTGTGTAGGCTTCTCGATCAATTTTAAAACAGTGGCAGCATTTTTAGTGTTATTCTCTGCCATAGACTGCATACGAACTTTGTTTACGGTTGTCAGACACGTTTCTGCGGATGAAAAAAACGCAGAAAGAAGCAGAAGGATCAATAAAATGATAATCTGCGAGGCGTCACTCGAATCCAAAAAATCAACTCCATTTCTTAAATGTATTATTTATATATACTATGTAGCAATACCGGTCAGGATTAAATGATAATCCGATATTATCAGATAGTATTGCCCCTATTTTACCTAGCAGGGCGTCTCTTGTCAAGATGCTGAAAACGGATACTAAGACTTCCTGCACTAATAAAGGGAATGCGCCCATACTATTTCTTATGTCAGGAAGATAAAATGCCAATTTTGCTTCGAAAAACAGATCAATCCGTGGACTGCGATAAAAAAATTGACGCAGATCAGTAGGATTTCTGAAAAGTCTTTGCTTTGCAATGCTT